>VOFC01003037.1_pt1 | contig 31293 bp, 46 predicted proteins | sample 5384161 | NCBI WGS metagenome assembly VOFC01 (sample SAMN12384722, study PRJNA508395) | human gut metagenome | isolation source: healthy gut B | host: Homo sapiens
GTATTAGCAACCGTAACCGAAAGTCTGCAGAAAGGTGACAAAGTGCAGTTGGTTGGCTTTGGTACCTTTGAAGTGAGAGAACGGAAAGCTCGCAAAGCAAAAAATCCACAGACCAAGGAAGATATCGTAATTCCAGAAACCAGTACCTGCTTTCAAAGCTGGTAAAGGTTTGAAAGACGTTGTCGCAAAGAAAAACTAATTACCGGTCGCGGTAATGATGAGGGCTGTTGCAGTAAGGGTTTCGCGTTATTTGATGAAAATTCTTACTGCCGCAGCTTTTTTTATTCCGCCGACCGGCTGCAGTATGTTGCAGTAGAGCAGTATACAGAAGAAAGGCGGTGAACTCCATGCGGTTAGATAAATATTTAAAGGTGTCCCGTATTATCAAACGGCGAACCGTGGCTAAAGATGTCTGCGATGGCGGCAAGGTAAAAATCAATGGCAAAGGTGGCTAAAGCCGGCGCTGACGTGAAACCGGGCGATATTTTGGAAATCGGGTTCGGCGAGCGAAAGGTGCGGGCCGAAATTTTAGAAGTGCGGGATAATGTGCGGGCCGATGACGCCAAAAATTTGTATCGGTTATTAGAAGGCCAGGAAATTGATTAAAATATCCTCTTTTTGTGGAATACTTTCTGCAAAGGAGGTTTTTTATGAGACCGTTACAAAAACAAAGATACTGCTGGTGTTATTGTTATTGCTTTGTCTGTTAGGAAGCCTGACAGGCTGCAGCAAGGAAAAACGGACCGAACCGGAAGCCAGTGGAAATCAGTGGCCGGGAGACGATACGACCATTACCCTTTATCAGCACGAAACAGGAGAGACCGTCGAGATTTCTCTGCGGGAATATTTATACGGTGTGGTAGCCGGGGAAATGGATGTGAATTGGCCGGTAGAAGCGCTGGCGGCACAGGCCATGATGGCCCGTACCTTTACGCTGGAAAAATGGAGGACGGCGGCGTACCGGAGCGGGGCACCGACGCCTCTACCGATATCAACGAATTTCAGGCTTACAATGCAGAAAAAATCAACGACCATGTGAAACAGGCTGTGGACGAAACGGCCAATCAGGTTATCACTTATCAGGGCCAGCTGATCAAAGCCTGGTTTTTTGCCGACGGCGGCGGCCGCACCGCAGCGTCAGCCTTAGAAGGGCTGTCCTATGACAAAGAAGAAACGCCCTACATTCAAAGCGTAGAAGATCCTGGCGCGGCTTTGCCCGACAATCCCAATACCAGTTGGGAAACCTATTTTTTCCATGGCTGAGCTGGCCGACGCAGTAGAACAGGTGACGGGAACCCGCCGAGACTCTTTCAGCAAGGTCACCATTGCCGAGCAAGGTCAATCGGGTAGAGTTATGAAATATCAATTTGACGATTTGACCGTGGGCGCCGCAGCATTGCGGCTGGCATTGGGCGGCGAGACCATGAAGTCCAACGTGATAGAAGAAATCGACATCCGCGACGGTCAACTGATGGTGAAAGGCAGAGGCTATGGACATGGCGTAGGCATGAGTCAGTGGGGTGCCCGGGCTTTGGCCGAGCAGGGAAAAAGTGCCGCAGAGATTGTGCAGTATTTTTTCAAAGACGTTGAAATTGAACAAGCGGGGCAATCCGCATGAACTGGTTTCGAGTTATTCTCTATCTGTATTGTTACATCTGCGAACTGGGCGGCAGTGACTAGCAGCCTATCGTTGCAAAAGAATTAAGGTGTAAACATAGTTTTACACCTTAATTTTTGTGATGGTTTCGTCATGCTTCATGCCTGACTAAAAAGCTTGTGTATGGTAAAGTAACGAGCAAAGATTTTGATAGGCAGCCGCCCACTATTCCATACTTTACATTCTTTTCAAGCAGCACAATAATGTTGACGAGGAAGTAAAAAAGCTATAATTTTTTGTAGATTGGAGGTCGACGTATGAGCAGAGGCGAAGAAATATTAGGTGTTTGTTGGGATGTCTTTCAGAAGAAAATGTGTCTTGAGGGCTTTTCCTCAAGCAAAAATTAAAAGAATATAAGCCTTCTGAAATACACTGTATTCAATATGTGGGCGATAATCCGAATGTAAATGTAACGAAAACTTGCAGACGCATTTGGTATGACAACTGGAGGTGCTACAAAGCTCACAAAAAAGCTGATTGAAAAAAATCTTTTAAGTGCATATAAAAGCCCGAATAATAAAAAGAAATTTATTTTACCCTTACGGCTAAAGGAATGGAAATTTACAAGACTCATCATGCGCTTGACGTTCAATTTCAACAGAGAGATAAAGAAATTTTTGACAATATTATGGACGAAACCTATGAAGCCATTCTAAATTTTTTCGACACATATTCCCGACATTTAGATGAGGAACTTAAAAAGGCAGGAATTGACACACATTCCGGTATCATCAATAAGTTATAGCAAATGAGCAGCCCTTCATAAAGTGGGACTGCTCATTTTACTTCCGAGGAAGAAATAATTATTGACAAAGGAAGCAAAATAGCGTTATGATTATATTGCTTCCGAGGAAGAAATGTAATCATAGGAGGATATGATATGTCAAGACGTACTTCTGCCTTTTCAAAGGATTTCATTTTGATGGCGATAGGTCAAATCATCTCGCTATTTGGCAATCAGATTTTGCGCTTTGCACTTCCGCTGTATCTGCTGAATCAAACAGGTTCGTCCGCTTTGTTTGGAACCATTTCAGCAATTTCATTTATTCCCATGATTTTGCTGTTTCCGATTGGCGGTATTATTGCCGACCGGGTAAACAAGAGAAATATCATGGTAATTCTTGATTTTAGCACATCTGCATTGGTATTTCTGTTCTCTGTGATGGTAGACAGTTACAATATTGTGCCGCTTATTGCTGTTGCTATGCTTATTCTCTATGCAATACAGGGCGCATATCAGCCCGCAGTACAGGCAAGTATCCGGGCCTTGTCAAACACGAGCACATGATGGCGGCAAACTCCATTATTGATATGATAAGTTCCCTTGCAAATATGCTGGGGCCGGTTTTTGGGTGGCCTGCTGTATGCTTCCGTTGGGCTTTCTCCCATTTTGTATATCAGTGTCATGTGCTTCTTTGCTTCAGCGGTTATGGAAATTTTTATCCATATTCCATTCCAAAAGAAGGAGCATACCGGAAGTATGGTTGCTTCCGGTGTTCGGGATATGAAGGAAAGTTTTCATTTCCTTGTTGCAAAAAAAAAACCGATACTTCTAAAAATAGCCGTGTCATATGGAATGATTAGCCTACTTCTCTGTTCGTTGTTTTGCATTGCACTTCCAGTCTTGTTTATGCAGGATTTGGGATTTTCGGAAGATGTCGCAAATACGCTTTATGGGTGTTCGCAGGGGAGCGATAGCAATCGGCAGCGTATTGGGCGGTTTACTCGCCGGAATTTTGTCCCGCCGGTTAAAAAGCACATACAATATCATTGGGTGTGCATTGTGTATCTTAGCGGGAGGGATTGCGTTGAAAGCCTTGCCGTCTGCTATGGGGATTTTTGGCGTATTAACGGTAAGTTGCAGTCTGTTGATGGTATTATCCACGCTGCTCCAAATACAGATGATGTCCTATGTTCAAATCTTGACACCTGATGATTTAATTGGAAAAGTCATTTCCTGTATCATTTGTATCTGTATGTGTTCTAACCCCATAGGTCGGTTCATTTATGGAATTATCTTTGAGCATATTGGAGAATACAGCTATCTTCCATTTTGTTTCGCTGCAATCATCGTCATTATTATTATAGGACTTTTCAGCCGCAGGCTATTTGCGGCAGTGGAGAATGAATTAAAGCAAAGCCAGACGAGCTAGCGGGCGGTCAAGATGAACGGCGCATACTGTGCCCGCCGTTGACAGCCCCGCCTGGCTTTGCTGGCAGAGCAATCAAGGGGCGACAGCAAGGCGTGCTGCCGCCCCTCACATTATTCAAAAAAAGGGATTTTCCATGACCGAATTTGAAGAATACCAAGAGCATACCCAATACACACATAATGCTTTTTGCAGGATTGTTATTCGCCATGCGTCCATTGACGCAGCTCGCAAGCTGTATTCAAAGTGGAAGCGGAAAATCTTCTTAGCAAAGGCGTTAGGCGTGAAGCATTTCCTTTCTGTAATTCCACAGAGGTGTCAAGAACTGTTTACACCCTGATTCCCCACTGTAGTTGCTATCGCTGCAGCAGGTGTCAAGAATCGTTTACACTTCAATTCTTCATCTCACTTCCATATCTCCGCAAGGGTGTAAAGGCTTGTTTACACCGCCCCTGTTTCTGGATTTATTCTACAAACGCTTATATATAAATATTAAAAACATCAATAAAAACATAAAACATAAATAAAACACAAAACAATAAAAACATAAAAAACATCGAGAACATAAAAAACGCGCTGGAAGCGTGGATTTCTCGCGGATGGTTGAATAAGCGGAGCAATGGCAAAGGCAGCCAATAAAAGCCTGAAAATAGCAAAACTTTTTAACCGATTGGCCTCAATCCTATTGGTTGAGCCAAAAGAAATTTTTTGCAACTGGTTAAAACGTCACAGAACTAGTTAAAACGACAAAAAACTAGTTAAAAACAACATCGTTTTGACCGGTTTTGTCGTTTTAACTGGTTTGACGGTTTCGCCTGCGATGCCTTATGCTGGATGCAAGAAGCAAAAAACAATGCAGACCGCGGAAGGAGGCGTAGCCATGTTCATGTATTTTTAAACCGTTTTCACCAATACGCAGTAAAACACAATTTATCGGCAGCAGCGATTTTGCTGTGGCAATATTTATATTTGCGTATGGTCGGGGAGAAATCAGTTTGAGCGGTTTCATCTGGATACGGCGGTGCTGATGCAGATGCTGCAAATCACCCGTCAGGGTCTGATTGGCGTACGCAAAAGTCTGGAACAGGCCGGCTTGCTGGCGGTGGAGCAGGATGAAAGCCAAAGGCTGTGGTATACCCTGCAGTTGGATGGTCAAGCCCCTACAGCCTGTTGTGGAAGAAGCACAACCAGCAACAGACCAGCCCAATGAGACGGCGGAACAGACCATGAACGAATTGCCAGCGCTCCAATCTGAACAGGCTTGCTGTGCCTTTACAGATGACGAGCAAGAAGCTGGCGAGGCCGCCCTTGGCTCTGTCCGTGATGAAAAATCAATCGTCCGGCGATTGCGACGATGCAGCCATTGGTATAGAACAATATGCTTTCGGCGGACAGCTTTCCCAACAAGCCCGCTCCCGCCGGCGATATCGTCATGGGCCGCGCTTATCAAGTCTATCTCAAAGCCTTTTGCAGCCGCTATAATGACAGCAGTTTGCACAGCAGCCTGACCAGCTGGATGCAGCAGCGGGAGCAAAACGGCTGGACGCTAACCTTGGGGGGCTGGAAGAACTGCTGAAAAAACTGGTGCAACTGGCGGCAGGACAGATAGAAACCATGGTGGCGATCGTCAAGCAATCCATCAAGCGCAGATGGAAAGGCTTCCACGCCTTAAAAGTGCAGAGCCGTCCCAGCGGTGAAAAGCTGCTGAAGCTGGAAGAAAAAGAACGGCGGGACTATGAAAAAGCCCATCCCAAACAGCCCGCCATCGTGCGGAAATTGTTTGGGGTAGGGGAGGCCAGCGACGAGGATTTGAGTTTTTTGGAAGAGTAAAATGACGTATCTTTTTTTGTTTTGGGTGCGTTGTTTTCAAATTCATTTGCTCGCGTACCAGCACACCCGACCAGAAGGGCGTCGGGCGCGCGTCGCTGCACGAATTTGAAAGCCGCCTGCCCAAAAGCAAAAAAATCTTACGTCATTATGCCGGACATTTGCCATTCAGAATGGTGAGAATGGACACTCTCTACCCTCCTATGGGTCTGACATCTTTACTGTTTTTACTGATAGTTCGATATAGGGCATTCGCTACCGTTCTATGGGTTTCGACTCCCCGCTACCTTCGCCAAAATTCCGACTTGGGGCGGACTGTAACGCAGCTTGTGCAAAGCATGATGGACGTTAGTCCAGCAAAGCTGCACAAGCAAGGAAATGTCCGATGCCCGACGCTTTTCTAGTCGGGTACACGGAGGGATAGGCGAAGTGTACAAAAAATAGAATAGGCGAAAGGTCGTAAATAAAAACGATGCGTAGCAAAAAAACGTAATAGATAATAAAGACTTACGCCGACTCCTTCTGTGCAGCCAAAGCCTGTACCTCTGCAATGGTGAGATTGGTACATAGAGATATTTCTTCGTAGGACAGTTTTTCAATTTCCAGCATACGCAAAGCAATTTCTTTGCTGTTGTCGTCTATTACTTCTAAAGCGAATTCTTCAAAAACACCGGACATGGCGTTCACTCCTTCCTCGGTTTGTTTAAAATGGCGGACGTTGTCGGCCAATAAAGGATAATACATTTGCGCCGGGTCGGGACAGGTGAAATCGTGCATAAGCCGTCCTAAGGGCGTATCGTCCTGAAACCGGGCGCTGGCGTAAATAATGTGGGAACCGTCGCCGAAGGATTGTCCCGTTTCGGTGATGATGCGCTCTACATGGCAGATGGGCAAGCCCTGGCGCAGTGGGTCTTTCTCGGTGAGAAAGATGACGTAAGAGTCGCGCAATGTATGATATTGCTCACCGGGCATGGGCATTGCTGCGTCTAAAATGCTGCTGTTGTAACGGGCCCGTTTGACATGGGCGCCGCTGTCTGTGCGCTGGATTTCGATATTATACTGTTTGCCGGAGGCGTCGACGGCAAGAATATCAAAGCGGACGGAGCGGCCCTGCAGATTTTGCATAAAGTGTTGGCTGAAACATTCCTGCACCTGTAAATCTGGCATTTCCAGCATAATGCGCAGAATGAATTGCACCAGCAGTGGATTTTGTTCAAAGCATTTGCAGAGAAAGGCGTCATCGAATAAACAACAGCGCTGTAGCCAGCTTTGCAGATTATGACAGCGTGAAGATAGGGATTGCGGTTTGGTTTGTGGCATAGTTCACCAACTTTCTGTTTTAGGATAGGTGGCAAAGAAAATTGGTACGAATAGAGTGGAATTGTTAATTCTTTTGTATCTATGATAACACAATAGGAACCATAGGGCAAGTACAAATTGTAAAAATTATACAAAAAATAAAGTCTCTATTTGGAAACTGCTTGCAGAGCGAAGGGCGCAAAAGAATCATGCGCAAATGGCTTGATGCTGGCAGAAAATTTTTTGTATTCCCTTTTCTGGTATGAAAACAGAAAAGTAGGCATATCGCTTTGTTGTATGAAATACCAAAATTCGCGTGTTTATAGAAAACAGTATAAGAATATTGTAAAAGCTGTAAAGTGTTTGTTTTCTTTTGGTAGATGATTTCTCTATAAAATCGTGTTATACTGTAGAAAAGATTTTGAGAAAAAAGCGGGGAAAGATACTATGCAGATTAGACAGTTAAAATATGTACGTTCTATTGCGGAAAATCGTTCCATTACCCAAGCTGCGCAGAAGCTGTTTATTTCGCAGCAAGCATTGAGTGAAACGCTGAAATTGTTAGAACAGGAGTTAGGTTTCCAAATTTTTCAGCGCTCTAATAAAGGGGTTGTACCTACCGCTGCAGGAGAAAAGTTTTTGCAGGACTTAGAGAAAATTTTGCCTGTGATAGATAGTTGGAAGCAGTTAGCGGAAAATGTGCAGGAAAAAAGGACTGTCAAGATTTTAGTACAATATGTATTAAGTGATTTGTTAGTAAATTCTGATTTTATAGAGCGGTTGGAGTTTGTTAGGAAAAATGTAGAAATTGAATATGAAGCACTGGATGCAAAGGATTTGTTGGAACGAATCGTAGTAGAAAAATTTAGTATTGGACTTGTGCATTTAGCTACGAGTGCAGTAGAAATGAATCAAAGGTTAGAGCGGTTATCTAAGTATTCAAACTTTGTGGTTGAAAAAAATGTTTTATAGTAAGATGATGTTTGTACTGCAGGCAGAAGATAGACTGGCAAAAAAGAATATTTGAATATTGACGATTTGAAAGGAAAGCAAATTGTACAAACAAGAGCTTTTGGAAGAACACCTCATATGCAGGAAAAAAACAAATATACATCAAAAGCAGGTTGTTATCTACCTCAGTCTGTCAGTGTGTTAGAGTATATTTTACAGCACGATGACACCATATCGTATTTGCCAGAATTTATTGCGAAGAACAATTTGTATGTAAGAGATAAAAAACTCGTTTTAAGGTATCTAGAAAATGATTCAGATTCAGTTTTTATTTAGTGTATAATCAGCGTATGCTTCAGACAAGTCAAAAAGTTGATAGAAGAAATTAAAAAATTTTTAAGTGAAATTTAATAATGTAGGTTGGTTTTAAGGAATGCTGAGATGCAGTAATATTACTGTGTTTCAGCTTTTTTGTTGAAAAAAAGAATATGATGAAAACTTACTTTACAGTTTTATATTTGTTATGGAAATAGAAAGTATTCTTGAAAGCGGACAATGAACATCACAAGCAATAACTTGTAATAGAACAAAAACAACCTGTTTTTCAAAGGGCGTTTAGCGGTTTATACTTTATACAAGGCTTATAAAGTCTATAATAATTTTTAGGAGGATGATTGATTATGGGTATTCCAAGCGTATTTCCGACAGGTACAACTATCTATAATCCAGAAAAAGCCTGGAATGGTTACACATTAATGCCAATTAAAAAGGTCGGTGCAGTACTGATTGACATGAACGGTAAGGTCGTAAAGGTGTGGAAAAACTTTCAGGGTTTTCCTAATAAACTCTTACCAGGTGGCTATATTATGGGCAGTTTAGGTATTCGGGATTCTAATTTTTCTTATCAAGACCAGACTGATGTGGCGCAGATAGATTGGGATGGCAATGTGGTCTGGAAATTTGACCACAAAGAGTATGTTGCAGATGAAGGCCATGAACCACGATGGATGGCCCGTCAGCACCATGATTATCAACGGAAGGCAATCCGGTTGGGTACTATGTGCCAGGTATGGAATGCAAGACAGACAGCGGCAATACGTTGATTTTATGCCATAGTGATGTGTATAATAGACATATTTCTGACAAACGGCTGCTGGATGATACTATCATTGAAGTAGACTGGGAAGGCAACATTGTCTGGGAATGGACTGTGAACAAGCATTTCAACGAGTTGGGGCTTCTCCGAAGCAGCGAAAAATGTGTTATTCCGCAATCCCAATGTACATCATACTCAGAATGGAGAAATGAGCGATTGGATGCATATTAACTCCATGAGTACCCTAGGGCCAAACAAGTGGTATGATGGTGGAGATGAACGGTTCCATCCTGATAATATTATTTGGGACGCACGGGAAGCCAATATTATGGCCATTATCAGCAAAAAAAAACCGGCAAAATTGTCTGGCAGATTGGGCCGGATTTTACAGTAAGTAAAGAACTACGTAAAATTGGACAGATTATTGGGCAGCACCACTGCCATATGATTCCTAGAGGTCTGCCAGGCGAAGGCAATATCTTAATCTTCGACAACGGCGGATGGGCCGGTTATGGCTTGCCAGACCGCATGAGCAAAGACGGCACAAAAGTAGACATTCGCGACCATTCTCGGGTATTGGAAATCAACCCTGTAACGCTGGAAGTGGAATGGAGTTTTATCGCTAGTGATATTCAAAAAGGGATGTCTCCTATGGCACAAAAATACAGCCTTTTACAGTCAGTTAATTAGCTCCGCGCAGCGCTTACCAAATGGCAATACGTTGATTACGGAGGGCTGTTTCAGCCGGCTATTTGAAGTAACGCCAGAAAAAAGAAATCGTATGGGGAATATCGAGCGCCTTTTGATGAAATTGGCCATCCTATGGTTTATCGTGCATATCGGTATCCTTATGACTATGTACCACAACTGGTTCATCCAGTAGAAGTTCCAGTAGAACGGATAAATAATATGATTTTCCGAATGCCAGGTGCAGCAGCGGGTATGCTAGAAAATATTACAGAAGTAGCAGAAGCTTTAGGCTTTACTTCTGCTATGGCGGCTTGTGTAACCGAAGAGGAAGAAGAATAGCTAATAAAAGTTTGATTTAAATTTGAAACTATTGAGTGAGAGACTGTTGCGACTTATAGTCTCTCACGAAAAAAGTTGATGAAATCTTTTTTCATCATTTTCCATTGTGTGATGTTAAAAAGGGAGAGATTTATATGGTTTCGAAAGTAGAAAAAAGTACATTGGACCTATTGGTTACATCTTACAATAGGATTAGGTTTTATGTTAATTTTTTCCACGGCTATCGCCAATTGAGCCCATTACAGAGGTTGGGATGTCTGTGTTGGGTGTATTTATTGGAATGATTTATTTATGGTCTGCCGTAGATACCATCTGGCCTAGTTTGCTGGGGTTGATTTTAGTAGCATTAGCCGGATATGTACCAGGATTACAGGGATATGCTGCTGTAAAGGAATTATTTTTAAATGCTTTTGGCGTTGATTCTGTTATTGTTGTGATGTTTAGTATGGTGCTGTTTGCTGCTTTAGAATATGTAGGTTGTACAAAATATATGGCACGATTTTTTATGAGCCGTAAAATTTTAGAAGGTCGTCCTTATGTGTTTTTTCTTTATTTTCTTTCTTTGTTCTTATGTGATTTCTGGTTTGACCAGTCCTATGGCTAGTTTATTGATTTTGTGGCCTATAGCTATTGAAGCATGCAAAGATTGTGGGTATAAAAAGGGGGACAAGGTTTTTTACACCATGATTTGTGGAGTTTATTTAGCAGCTACGTTAGGTCAACCAATGTTTCCGTTCAAAGGGGCGTCTCTTGTTATTGTAAGTGCTTTTGAAAAAGCTTCAGGTGTAGGTGTGAACTATGGTGCTTATATTCTTTATAATATCGTAATGTCAGTTATTTTATTGTTATGTTATTTGCTAGTAGTGAAGGTTTTGATTCGTCCAGATGTAAATGGGTTTAAAAAATATTACTGTAACAGAATTGACAAAAGAGTCTTTGCCAAAAATGAATGCACAGCAAATAGCCTTTTTCCTGATGATTTTAGTATATATTGTAGCGCTGCTTTTGCCTAATTTTATGTCAAATGAAATTCCGCTAATTGCCTTTTTAAATAATCTGAATGTACTTGGTGTAAGTACGTTCTGCATTGTTGTCATGATGATAATTCCTTATCAGGGCAAGCCCATGCTAGATTTTAGAGCAGTGTCAAAAAAGTTTTTCTCGTGGGATGTTTTTTTTTCTTAGTAGTAGCTGCATTGTATATATGTACGGCTATGACGACCGAGTCCACCGGAATAAAGCCATTTTGGTTCAATTGTTACAGCCTATGCTTGGCAATAAACCGGAAATTATTTTTATCTTTTTTATTATTGGCATTTGCTATTATAACCACTAATTTTGCTAATAATGCAGGGATGGCAGTGGTCTTGCTTCCAATTGTGCTTTCTTTGCTGATCAATATCCAGGAGTGGATTTCTACGGTACTGTATATGACAATCGCAATGATGGTGTTTGTAGCACTTTTTAACACCAGCAGCTTCGCCGAATTGTGCTATGTTGCATGCCCGTAAAGATTTAGTAGAATGGAAAGAAATTATGGAATTATTTTTTTTGCCTATGATTGTAGTGGCACTTTTGGTCTATACTTTGATTGGCTATCAAATTGCAAAGTTTTTGTTTTAAAAATGAATAGTAGAGAAATAATAGCTGGCAGGTGGAGCTTGCGCTCTGTCTGCCAGCTATTATTTTGCGGTTGCATTGCCGTTCACTTATTCACAGTTTTTCTTGTGTAAAGTGTGAAAGCGCTATGGATTGGCAGATGACGTTTTTCATAAACTATGATAAAATAATAATAGGAAAAGTTTTTATCAAATCTGTGCAACAGCGAGGAGGATGTCTATGCAGAATCAGATTTTGTCAGAACAGGAATGGACCTTATTGGATAGTGGTGGCGCGCCTCCAATTATTTGGCGGCGGGGCAGCTTTATCTGTTGGACAATCCGCTTTTGAAACACCGTTGACCCGGGAGCAGATGAAAAGCAAAATTGTCGGGCATTGGGGAACTGTGCCGGGGCAGAATTTTATTTATACCCATCTCAATCGCTTAATTTTGTAAATATGATGTGAATATGATTTATCTGTCCGGTCCGGGACATGGCGGCAATGCCATGGTGGCCCAGTCCTGGATGGACGGCAGTTACAGCGAGGTGTACCCCAATGTGGGACAGGACAAAGAGGGATTGAAAAAGCTGTTTAAGCAATTTTCCTTTCCAGGCGGCATCTCCAGCCATGTGGCGCCGGAGGTGCCCGGTTCTATCCACGAGGGCGGTGAGTTGGGCTATTCGTTGGCCCATGCCTTTGGCGCAGTGTTCGATAATCCCGATTTGATTGCGGCCTGCGTGGTCGGCGACGGAGAAGCGGAAACAGGTCCGTTGGCTACGGCATGGCAGAGCAACAAGTTTATCAATCCCGATAAAGACGGCGCGGTGCTGCCTATTTTGCATTTAAACGGCTATAAAATTGCCAACCCCACCATTCTGGCCCGCACGCCTGACGATATGCTGCAGCAATTTTTTTGCAGGTATGGGCTGGAAGCCTTACTTTGTGGAAGGCTCTGACCCCGGTTATATGCATCAGGCTATGGCAGAAGCGCTGGAGCTGGCTTATCAGGATATCCGGGCTATTCAGGAGACTGTGCGGGCAGGAAAGCGGTCAGCGTATTATGTGTGGCCGATGATTATTCTGCGCGCGCCCAAAGGGCTGGACCGGGCCGAAGGAAGTAGACGGCAAAAAATTGAAGATACCTTCCGGGCCCATCAGGTGCCGATTAGTCTGAGCAAGCCGGAGCATGTGCAGATGGTGGAAGATTGGCTGCGCAGCTATAAACCGGAAGAATTGTTTGACCGTGACGGCAGACTATTGCCTGAAATTGCAGCGTTAGCGCCCAAGGGCAACCGCCGCATGGCAGCCAATCCCCATGCCAATGGCGGACGATTGCTGCGGGATTTGAAACTGCCCGATTTTAGAGACTATGCCTTAGACGTACCGGCGCCTGGCGCTGTGGAAGCACAGGATATGCTGGAACTGGGCGCTTTTTGTGCGGGATATTGTCCAGCGAAATCCAGATACTTTCCGGATTTTTGGCCCCTGATGAAACCATGTCCAACCGCTTGAATAAAGTATTTGAGGTGTCTAAGCGGGTTTGGAACGGGCAAATGCTGGAGGACGACGAATATCTGGCCCAGGAAGGCCGCATTGTAGACTCCATGCTGTCGGAGCATTGCTGTGAAGGCTGGCTGGAGGGGTACCTGCTCACCGGGCGGCACGGCATTTTTAACAGCTATGAAGCCTTTATCCGCACGGTGGATTCCATGGTCTCTCAGCACGCCAAATGGCTGAAGGTAACCAGAGAATTGCCGTGGCGGGCCGAGATTGCTTCGCTGAATTATATTTTATCGTCCAATGTATGGCAGCAGGATCACAACGGCTATACCCATCAGGATCCGGGCTTTATTGACCATCTGGCCAATAAAAAGGCCGACGTGGTGCGTATGTATTTTCCACCGGATACCAACTGCCTGTTGAGTTGCTTTGACCATTGTGTGCGCAGCAGAAATTATATCAATGTGCTGGTGACCTCTAAGCATCCCCGCCCGCAATGGCTTACCATGGAGCAGGCTGTGAAGCACTGCACCCAGGGTATTGGCATCTGGGAATGGGCTTCCAACGATGCAGGCGGAGCGCCCGATTTGGTTATGGCTTGCTGCGGTGACGCGCCTACGCTGGAAACGCTGGCGGCGGTATCCCTTTGCGTGAAAAGCTGCCCGATTTGAAAATTCGCGTGGTCAATGTGGTGGATTTGATGCGCCTGCAGGATTCCAGTCAGCATCCGCACGGGTTGCGTCAATCCGATTATGATATGCTGTTCACCAAGGATAAGCCTGTTTTATTCGTCTATCACGGCTATCCGTCGCTGATTCATGAGTTGACCTATAAACGGACCAACCAGGATTTGCATGTGCGCGGCTACAAAGAGGAGGCACCATTACCACACCCTTCGATATGCGTGTGCAGAATGGCATTGACCGGTTCCATCTGGTGATGGATGCGGTGAAGCTGGTGCCGGCCTTGCAATATGAAGGCGCAGCCATTGTGCAGGAAATGAACGATAAGCTGGTGGAACACAACCAGTATATTCGGGAATACGGCGTCGATATGCCGGAAGTGGCCGATTGGAAATGGCGCGGATAAGTGGTGTAAGCTAAAAAATGGAAGGATAACAGAAACTCCCGCATACAGTGTAAAAACTGGGTGCGGGAGTTTCTGTTATATAAGAACAGAACCGTGGATGTTTGGTATTACAGGTTCTTGCCGACATAGGCGGCCAAGTCTACTACGCGGCAGCTATAGCCCCATTCGTTGTCATACCAAGCCATGATTTTTAACATGGTGCCGTCCATAACTTTCATGGTGGATAAGCCGTCTACAATGCTGGAACGGTCGTCGCCGTTGTAGTCGATGGAAACCAATGGTTTGTCCGAATAGCCCAGAATGCCTTTCATGTCGGTTTCGCTGGCTTTTTTCAGCAGTGCGTTGACTTCTTCTACCGTTACGGTTTCTTCCAATTCAAATACCACATCTACCAGCGATACGTTTGGTGTCGGCACACGCAGCGCCAAACCGCTCAATTTGCCTTTCATGGCTGGAATTACTTCCCCTACTGCTTTGGCAGCGCCGGTGGTGGTAGGAATGATGGACTGGGTGCAGCCGCGAGCCCGGCGGTAATCTTTATGACGGTTGTCCAGATTTTTCTGGTCATTGGTAAAGGAATGGACCGTTGTCATAGAGCCGTGTTTGATGGTGTAGTTGTTGTTGATGACCTTTACCACAGGTGCCAGGCAGTTGGTGGTGCAGGATGCATTGGAAATTACCTGGCAGTCTGGAGTGTAAATTTCTTCGTTTACGCCCATAACGATGGTAGCGTCCACGTTTTTGCCCGGAGCGGTGATAATTACTTTTTGGCGCCGTTGTCCAGATGTACCTGGCAGTCCTCTTTGCTTTTGAATTTGCCGGTGCTGTCGATAACGATGTCAACGCCCAAATCGCCCCAAGGCAGATTTTTAGGGTCGCGGTCCGATAACAGACGGATTTTTTTGCCGTCTACCACCAGGCTGTCTTCGGTGGAAAGAAACTTCGCCGCGATAGGTGCCGTGGGTAGAATCGTACTGGAACAGATGGGCGGTACCTTCCGGGTTGGATGTGCTGTTGATCGCCACGATTTCCACATCATCGTGCTGCAGGGCAGCCCGTACACACAGGCGGCCAATTCTGCCGAAGCCATTGATTGCAATTTTTGTTGTCATAATGAGAAACCTCCATTTTTATATATAGTATTTGATAAGGAATCCATAAAAATTCAACCTTATTATAATACGAATTGTTTCTCAAATAAAGACCTTGACAAAAAGAAATAGTATATCTATAATCAAAAGATATGCTAGTTACTTTATTTTGAAGATAAGGGGCGTTACACAGTGAGCGAACAAGACGTTATTCTGACACGGGAAGGTCTGGAACAACTGGAGCAGGAGCTGGAAAATCTGCGCAGTGTAAAACGGACTGAAGTAAAAGAACGGTTAAAAAGAAGCAATCGCTTTGGGGGACTTAAGCGAAAACTCCGAATATGATGATGCCAAAAATGAACAGGCTTTTTATGGAAGGCCGCATTCTGGAACTGGAAAAAATGATTCGCAATGCCAAGGTCATTGAGGATGGTGCCCATGTAGAAGGGGTGGTTTCCGTCGGCTCTCTGGTAAAAGTAAAAGATATTGAATTTGACGAAATCAACGAATATCGGTTGGTAGGGACTGTAGAAGCAGACCCGATGAACAACCGGATTTCCAACGAATCGCCGGTGGGACGGGCGCTGTTAGGCCACAAAGCCGGGGAAATTATTGATGTGGAAGCGCCGGCAGGCGTTATCAAATTGGAAATTTTAGAAATCAGCAAAGGTTAAGCGCCGTTGCACGCAAAAAGGAGGAACATCATGGCAAAACAAACACAGGAAGAAAAACGGGAAAATGAATTGATGAAAGTACGCATGGATAAAATGGAAGCTTTGCGGGAAAAAGGTGTGAATCCTTTTGGGCAGCGGTTTGAACGAACCCATCACGCCAAAGATGTGTTGGATAACGCCGAAGCGCTTATTGCTTCCAGTGAAGAAGTGGTGATTGCCGGCCGTTTGATGGCCAAACGGGGGCAGGGTAAAGCAGGCTTTGCCAACGTGCAGGATTTAAGCGGCAATATCCAGATTTATTCTCGGTTGGATGTAGCCGGTGAGGACAATCACTGGTTTTTCAAAAAAGCGGATATTGGCGATATCGTAGGTATCTGCGGCGTTGTTTTTGTAACCGAAAAAGGGGAAACAACCATTTCGGTGCGGGAATTTACGCCGCTAACCAAATCGTTGCGTCCGTTGCCGGAAAAATATCATGGCCTAACCGATGTGGAACTGCGTTATCGGCAGCGCTATGTGGATTTGATTATGAATCAGGAAGTGCAGAATACCTTTATCCTGCGCAGCAAAATTGTGCGCTATGTGCGTGAATTTTTGGACAACCAGGGCTTTTGGAAGTGGAAACCCCGGTATTGCACACTTTAGCCGGCGGCGCTACCGCCCGTCCGTTTATCACCTATCACAATGCGCTGGACATGCAGCTTTATATGCGTATTGCGCTGGAACTGCATCTAAAACGGCTGATTGTGGGCGGTTTGGAAAAAGTGTATGAGCTGGGCCGCGTGTTCCGCAACGAAGGCATTGACACCCGCCATAATCCGGAATTTACCCTGATGGAAGTGTATCAGGCCTATGCCGATTACAACGACATGATGGATTTGACAGAAAATCTGTTTAAATATGTGGCAGAAAAAGTATTAGGCACTTCAAACTGACTTACGGGGAACATGAAGTAGACTTAGGTGTAAAATGGGAACGCATCACCATGAATGATGTGGTAAAACGCTATACCAACGTAGATTTTCCCGCCGCAAAGACGGACAGCCAGAACTGACCGACCGCTTTGAATTGTTTATTGTGGGGAGAGAACATGCCAACGCCTTCTCCGAATTAAACGATCCAATCGACCAACGGGGCCGGTTTGAAAAACAGATGGAAGCCAAAGCCAAAGGCGACGATGAAGCCCATCCAATGGACGAAGACTTTATTACCGCGTTGGAATATGGCCTGCCGCCAACAGGTGGTTTGGGCATCGGCATCGACCGCATGTGCATGCTGCTTACCAACGCAGCCTCCATCCGTGATGTGATTTTGTTCCCCACATTGAAAAATAGAGGGTAAGAAAGAACTCTGAGCGCTGACAGTATGGAGTTCAAGTTGAGATACAGCAAACTCAGAGCTGATATTACGATTAAATAGTAAGAAGAAAAAAGCTGGTTGTATGATTCCGCGAGGGAATGATACAATCAGCTTTTATTTGGGCAAAATAGACAGTGTAAGGGTGATAGCGGTTTATGCCCTGGGCTTTCATGCTGTAGCGGTAAATGAGAAAATGGCATGAAATTGATATGCAAAAATTTTTTAGAGAATTCCAAAGGTTGTATAGATTTTTTGCTCACCTAGGGATATCTCTGATAAGAGAGGCCATTTCTTCAACGGCATACAAAGGCAGGTTCAACAACCATGCTTCCATATGGTAATCGGTCATAGAAGTACGGATGGCCAGAACGGGATTAAATTTGTCTTTATAAGTGCGTAGACTTTTGGCTTTTAGATTAACTTTCGGCTTTAACTTCCACTGGCACAATGTTTTCCCCTGTCGTCAACTAAAAAGTCAATTTCGCAGGAACCCCGTTCATTAGTATAATAATAAATATTGAGATTCTGAGAGGTGGTTAATTGCTGCAAAACGTATTGTTCTGTTAAAGCTCCTTTGAATTCGATAAATAAATCATTCCGTTCAATAACGTGCGCTGCGAGAGACCAACCATACAGCCGAGTAACCCCACGTCTACAAGAAAAAAGTTTAAAGGCTTTTAAGTCTTCATAAGCTTTCAAAGGTAATTTCGGTGTTGTGATACGGCTGACTTTATGAACTAAACCACAATCGGAAAGCCAGAGAAGCGCTGTCTCATAATCTTTGGCTCTGCCTCCTTCCCGAACTAAACCGTAAATAAATTTTTTATTTTCTTTTGCTAGCTGGGACGGAATACTATTCCAGAGCATACGTATCCTCGGAACAATTTCGTTGGGTGCATGCTTGGAGAAGTCCTGCTCATAAGCAGCGAGAATCCGTTTTTGAATATCACGTACTTCGTTAAAATCCTGATTTTCAGAAAAACGTAATACAGCTTCCGGCATACCACCTATAAAATAATAGTATTTTAAAGCGTCAATGAAGGTTTGCTTAAAGGTAGTGACCATAGAAAAATCGTGTTGCGACAGTAAGCTTGCGAACCGTTCATTACCTGTGGCCATAAGAAATTCTTGAAAGGATAATGGATAAAGCTTCAAAAAATCAACTTTTCCTACAGGAAAGAGGTTCCGTTATGCAATGCAATCCCAAGTAAAGCCCCTGCACAGATAATATGATATTGCGGTGCATTTTCATAAAAAATACTTGAGACTGGTTAATGCTTTGGGAACTTCTTGTACTTCGTCAAAAAATGATTAAAGTGTTGGCCGAATCAATTTTTTCTTCCGGCATAGAGCTCTAACCCTAAAATCAGGCGATCTGTATTCAGGTCAGAAGAGAACAATTCTGCCATTCTGGAATTAGAATCGAAGTTTACATAAACAGTATTTTGATAAGCTTGCCGTCCAAACTCCTTCATAAGCCATGTTTTTCCTACTTGACGTGCCCCTTCAATAATCAATGGTTTGCGGTGTTTGCTGTCTTTCCATTTATAAAGAGCCTCTATTGCGAAACGATACATGATGCACCTCCTGAACAGATTCAATTATAGTATAACCTTAGATTACAAAAAATACAACGAAAAAATGTTATTAACATACATTTTTTACGCCGAATATTTGAAGATGAAATCGATATGACAATATTATTCATAAATCAAAAATAAGGTGAATTTATGATGTATATCAGAATACCACAGTTCCTTCATACAGAGTTTATTTCCTGTGGGAATTTTTTCGTCCATCTAGACTGCTTTTTTCTGCTTTTATAAGCAAATTGAGAGGTACTGGAAATTTTTTCTGTGTTGCGAAGCGGTTAAAACGGTTTACAATAAGATAAAGAGCCAAATGATTTTTGCAAAATGTATTGGTTAGAGTCGCGTAGAGAAAGTCTGACTAGCATGAAAAATTGAGTTGTTCTATTGAACCTGACTGGATGGGAGGAAGCAGAATGGATGGGGAAAAGCTGGTGACAATGGAAGGCGATGTGCTGAGAGCGGTGTTTCGTTCTGAATTGCGCAGCGGTGGCTGCTATGGAGAGGGTCGTGACAAAAAAAACAGGCCAAAGCTATGGCGGACCGTATTGGCAAGATTTTTGATGTGGTGGAATTATTGAATTCTTTGGCAGAATTTTTAGCGCAGTATGAAGATTTTACAGTGGAGAAAATGGAACATGGTCTTTATGTTTTTGGGCCAACAGGTAAACCGGCGAAAAAGAAGCAGAAGAATGGCGGTTGTTTCAAGTTGGAGTACAACGGTATGGGAAATTTGCTTCTGGTTTCTTTCGGCGGCGGAGAAGGTTTTTATTGTAATTTAATTGAGTTGATAGACAATTTGACGCATCGTTTTGGCTTGCAGTTGGCGTTATGTATACAAGAGGATGATAGGCTGAAGCAATTTTATCAGAATTATCTGGATTGGCTGACGCCTTATGCCGAACAGATGGCAGCATTACGGCAGGATTTTTTAACAGCGCTTGTTGGGGCCATTGGCCAAGACGTAAAAAATTTTCCTCCGCAAAAAGTGGACTGGATGCCGGTAAAAGCCAATATTCCCTATTTAACTGACAAATTTCAACAGATACTTCGGCAGTATCGTTTGCCCCAACTAGAGATGCCGCAAATGCGTCAGGAAATTGGTTTTCAAATTCAGGCCCAGCCTTATGCGTTTTCATTTTTGGTGGATTGCAGCACCTACAATGCCGTTGCTGTGCAATATCTGGACAGGCAGACAGACAAAAAATTGTTACCGGCGGGTTTTGACCGGCGCCCAGACCGTTACGCTGTTGAAACAGTTACAAGCTGAAAGCGAGAAACAGGAAAATCCGTTTTTCCGCCTGATGGGGGAAAGAGCTAGAGTTTTTGTTATATAAACTGTTCGTGTTGGAGCAGCAAGCCAACAGTGTGGAAGAGCAACGATAGAAGTAAATTTTGAGGATAATTTTATTTGTAGAATGGGCTTACTTTATATTTAGATGAAGAATTTCATGAATAATTTTATGCCTGGTAGTATGTCGTTCCTGTATTAAGTATTGCAATGATATAAAGGCTAGAATAATACTTTTCTGTGAGTATTGTTCTAGCCTTTATATTTTTATTTTTGAAGAGAATGATCGCTGATAAGTTTTCTTAAAAGATTTATATTAAAAGGCTTGCATTATCGAAATTTTCAATAAAAGATTGTGCTAAAGGTGAAAAGGCTTTTTCTTTGTGTACATAATAGCCAAAATAACGGGTTTCTGTGTCCCGTATTGGCAAATAAACGGTTCCTTTTGGAATAGCTTCAATACATTTTCCTTGAATAGCAGATGTGATACCAATACCGACATTATTAGTTAATAATTTCTCGGTAGATATTTCTATTTGGTTCACAGATTCTTTGTTTACAAGGTAGGGATTGAAACAAATCGGTGTTAGATGGGTCTAAGGATAATGATTCTGCACAATTATATAATATGGTTTTATTTTTTAAATCGTGTAATGTCAGACTTTTTTATGAACTAACGGAGATGTCTCAGGAAGAATGACTCCAATTTGAAATGTAATACAAGCATGAAAATTAATTTGCGGATATTCTGCTAGCGTTTTTTGTTTTCCGCTATCATTTAAGCTTGAAAAGCCAAATCTACATCACCGGCTAAAAAATGTGTCAAAGTATCCCTTGGTGATAATTTGAAAGACTGGATTGTCACACGCGGATATTTCATATAATACGTGCTGATGGCTTTTGGTAAAAAATATTCAAGAGCTAGATTGGTACCAGCAATGTTTAATGTACCTTGAAAATTAACTGATTTGAAATTTTGCGTCACTTTATCTAATTTATAGAAGAATTCTTGGGTGGCTGCAATGATTTGTTTTCCTTCGTCTGTTAAAGAGGTGCCTTTTACGGAACGAATTAAAAAGTAGAACACCTAATTCTTCTTCTAAATTTTTAATAGCAATGCTTAAAGCCTGATGCGATAAATGTAACTTCTTGGCTGCAGAACTGATTGACCCCTGTTTACTAATTTCTATAAGATATTCCAATTGTTCAAACCGCATAAGATACCTCCTCATAGATTATGACAAATCTATTTAGTATACTTTTCTAACGTTTGGCAATAGCATAAATTGTATGTTGTTTTCTACGATTACTTGACTGAAACAATAAGTTAAGTAATTTTTTGCGTTATACGAATCAGTAACCTTGCTTAAAAGTATATCATATTTTACGCTAAAAACGACTGACAATTTGTTCGGAATGCTGCAAAAAAAACTTGGTAACAGAAGATTTGTATTCGAATTTTTAAAAACCGATAATGGATTGTAATCCGTATTTTAGCGAGAAAAATGACTGCTTATATGCAAATAATATTTGCATATAAGCAGAAGTATTCAAATATATTATAATTTTTTATTTATCAATCTAGATGTATATTGAATATGTAATAAATTTATTTATCAATAAGGACGGTGTTTTTTATGGTAAAAGCAGAAAAGATTTTAGTTTTAGGTATTGACGGTATGGATCCAAGATATTCTAAAAAACTTTTGTCTGAGGGTAGATGCCTAATCTACAAAAAATTTGTAGAAAAAGGGGCCCAAAGAGAAGATTTAACGATGATGGGCGCCCATCCTACTTTAACACCACCGATGTGGACGAGTTTGGCGACAGGTGCTTATCCAATGACGCATGGAATTACCTGTTTCAACAGACAAAATGGAACGCATTTAGATGAAATTGGCTATAATTTTAGTTCTTTGGATTGTCAAGCAGAACAAATTTGGAATGTGACTGCGGAAGCTGGTAAGAAAACATTGGTTTGGCATTGGCCTGGTGGCTCTTGGCCACCAAGTTCTGACAACCCCAATTTATATGTTGTAGACGGCACACAGCCGGGTGTAGTGAATTCGGTAGCAACAGTGGATACTGAATTTATTTTGTTAGCAAATGAAAAAATAGAAGTGGCATCCTATCAGCCGATGTCAGCAAATGACACTAATATTCCTTGCGTAGTAACTGATTTAAAACCAAAAATGACGATGGACAGAAATTTAGGCACTCCAAAAAGGTCTTGCTAACACCAGAAGAAGGAGAAGGCGTTGTGTCTGTAATGCCGTTTGATGTAGTTGTTTCTCCAATTAAGGAAGCAAAGGTTGGATAAATGCTCCAGTAGATGCAAAAGAATTCACTGTGTTATTTTCTCATGGGACAATTCGCCGTGTAGGATTGATTTTGAAAAATGAAGAAGGTATTTATGACCATATAGCTTTGTATAAAAAAAAAAAATCTGAGGAACCGTATGTAGTGCTTCCACTTAATGTTTTTGTACAAGATGTACTTGATGAAGCAATAAAGGGAGAAAAAATATACAGCAAACCGCAATATGCGTCTATTGGAAGTGAGTCCAGACGGCAGTAATTTAAAATTATGGGTGTCCCCGGCGTTAGATATCAGCAATGATAGCATGTTTCATCCTAAACGGATTTTTTAATGATATTAAAGAACATGTAGGTTATCCGCAGCCGTTTTCATTTTTAGGTGGTTCCGACAAAGTTTTAATCAATGATTGTACAGGGGCAAACTGGAGCGCAGATGCAAAATGGACAGCGGACGCCCTAAAATATTTGATTAAACATGAAGGAATTGAAATTATTTTCTCTCACTTTCACAACATTGATTTACAAGGGCACATGATTGTGAAATATTTAAAAGATAAAGGTTTGCCAACAGCAAAATTGACAGAGGAAGAATATCAAGAATTGTTTGAAAATGTGTATTTGCAGACGGATGCCTATATTGGTGAGTTTTTACCACTGCTGGATGAGGATTGGACAATTTTTATTATTTCTGACCATGGTCAGGTTTGCCCAGAATATAATCATTATCTGTTAGGTGATCCTACGGGGGTAAATGTACCAGTTATGCGTGCCTTGGGCTATACTGTTATGGAGAAAGATGAAAAAGGACACGATACCCACGATATTAACTGGTCTAAAACGAGAGCGGTAGCGGTGCGTGCAAATCATATTTATGTGAATTTAAAAGGCAGACAAGAATATGGAATTGTGGATCCTGAAGATCAATACGATTTAGAAGAAGAAATTATGACTGCATTGTATGGTTATAGGGATCCTGTGACAGGGAAAAAGAATTATTGCATTGGCGTTAAGAAACAAAGATGCAGCAATTTTGGGCCTGAGTGGACCAGAATGTGGAGATATCATTTATTTTACTGCAGAAGGATATACGATGGATCATGGTGATTGTCTGACAACAACTTATGGTTATGCAAATACTTCTGTAGCGCCGATTTTTGTAGCCGCAGGGAAAGGCTTAAAAGAAAGTTATACGACCGAGCGTGTTGTTCGGTTAGTAGATTTGGCACCAACGATTGCCGTACTAGCTGGGGTACGTATGCCAGAACAATGTGAAGGTGCTCCGATTTATCAAATTTTAGCAAAATAGATTAACGAAACGCACCGGTAAGTATATCTCATAACTTCAGTAAAATTTTGCTGAAGTTATGAGAAACTTTGAAGAGAGTATGCCTTTAGGGGGAATGTGTGATGTCCAAAAAACTTCAGGAGATCAAAAAAGCTTGAATTGGTATATAAATAGTGTTATTGTACTTTTTATTTGTATTTGGTTTTGGTCATTTACCAATCATTGAACCACTTACGCCGGTTGGTATGCAGTTAGTAGGAATTTTTATTGGTGTTATTTGGGGTTGGAGTACAGTTGGGATGATTTGGCCCAGTTTGTTGGGGCTCATTGCATTAAGTTTCACGGAATTAACATCTATGACACAATTGCTTGCAATTGGATTTGGGACAGATGTTTTTTTTCCTTTTATGATTCTTATGTTTACAATCATGAAATTGATTGAAAGTAATGGTGTAGCTAGTTGGATTGCAAACAAAGTTTTGAGTGTAAAGTTTTTAAAAGGGAAACCTTGGTTATTTATTTTTATGATACTTTTATGCACGTATATTGTTTCAGGATTTGCAGGCGGTCCATTTTTAGCAGCTATGATGTTTTGGTCAATTTTTTATGGTGTTTTTCAAGCCGCTGGGTATAAACCTTATGACAAATTCTCCACGTTGATGATTATTGGTACCATGTTTGCAGCTTGCTTGGCATTAGTAATTATGCCATTTAGGGAAATGCGATTGTACTTGTGCAAACCTTTAATACATTGACTGGGTTGGAAATTGATTTTTTGAAATATGAATGTTTGGTAATACCGACTAGTATTTTAACAATTTTGGTTTATGTGTTAGTTTGTAAATTTGTGTTCAGAGTGGACGTAAGTGCGTTAAAGAGTTTTGACATTAATAGCGGAGAGTTCTTGGATAAAAGTAACTTGACGTTAAATAAAAAAACCAAAAAGTATCGCTGGTAACATTGTTGGCCGTTTTGGCGATTATGATGGCTCCAAGTATTTTACCAAGTAACTGGATGATCACGCAAACTTTAGTTGGGCTTGGCATGACAGGCCGCTTTGCAGTGATTACCATTATAGTCTGTATTATTCGAGTGGATGGGGAGCCGTTGCTGATTTTAGTAAGGTAGCTTCCAATGCGGTTATGTGGGATGCTATGTTTTTAGCGGCTTTTATTATTCCAATGTCCTCTCTGTTAACTGCGGATGCAACAGGTGTGAAACCATTTTTAGTGACAGTATTAAGTCCTATCTTAGCAGGACATTCACTTTTGATTTTTACAGCATTGTTGCTCTTACTTGCAGTTGTGTTAACGAATATAGCAAACAATGGTGTTATCGCTATCATTTTGATGTCTGTAGTGATTAGTTTTACAGAGCAAATGGGGATTGATCCCACTGGCGTTTGTATTTTGTTAATGCTGTGTGTACAAATGGCGCTGGTAACGCCAGCAGCTTCTCCATTTGCAGCCATTCTTTTTGGGGAATAAAGCTTGGGTGAAGCCAAAAGACATTGATTTCTATGGTACAGTTTCTATTCTAATTTGCACGGTAGTTATGATAATAGCAGGTTATTTCTTAATGACAATTTTATTTTAGAGAACTATAAATTAAAAAATTTGCAATTGCGATGTAAAAGTATGTAGTATTTTATCATAAGTAATAGAAAAACAGCCTAGTAGTCCGATAAAACTATTGGCTGTTTTCTATTACAATTACGTAGTACAGAATAAAATTTTATTGTGGAAAAAGTAATATTATTTTTATGATTTTATTTTTTCTTCTTTATCAGCCAGCAGGTTTTTATAATAGGAGTTGATGTTATACAGCACGGCGCATGGATTATGGCCGGTAACGCGGTCTTTCGCCACGAGGGTGGTCACCAGCGCGTCGGAATATTTGTAAAACAGGCTGTCATGCCCCACGCAAAGGCCGATGGCGATGTTTAAGTCTGTCTGCTCCTGGTTGAGCATTTTGGCCTGCAAAATAGGATTGCACATGGTTTTGCCGCTGTTTTTTCGCATTTGGCTTCGATGCCAATTTGTGTTTTTGGGTACAGCGCCGGCTTTACAACAGATACCGAACACTTCGGAAACCGTTTTTGCGCAAAATTTTGGTAAAGACTTTGGCTTCTTCTAATAAACCCAAGCAGGTGGCAATGCCGATTTTTTTGGCGCCGATACGTTTGGCAAATTCGACGGTTTCTTCTACGCGGGTCATTTTGCCGTAAAATTCGGATTCGACGTTGGCGGCGTTGACCATAATGCGGTTGTTTTCTTCTTCGCTATAACAATTCAGCGCTTCTTGCAGCAAATCGGGATTCATGTTTTTTGGTCAGGCAGAAAGCGGGATATTTTTTCTGCGTCGCTCTTTTTTACAGGCTTTGGCCGCACAGTCAATACAAGATAAAGTTTGAGGTTGCTTAGTCATATCATTCACTCTTTTCTGAAAATTGAAATTAGTTTCAGTATAACATGTTTTGCAGAAAAAACAATGGTTCGACGACGAATGAATGTTGTTTTTTGCCTGCAATATAGTTCGTTTTACAGCGCATACTAAAAATAAAAATAAAAAAAAATCAGGCACCAGACAGGCAGCATCTGCATATGAAGAAAGAAAACGTATCTATGGGGGAAAGAACGGTTGTGTTAGCAGCAATCACAAGGCATATCTTTCATAGAATATCGTAGAATAGTTGCGAGGAGCTGGTGCAGATGCAAAATATTTTTTTGGATATTCCGGCGGGAGCCTTGAAGCGAAATCCAGAGCTGACCGATTGGTTGGAGCATGGTCAGGCGCAGGCTGGAGCCTTACGGCAGCATGGTTATGACAGAATGCTGCTGCGAGCAGAGAACGTAAGCGAATTTTTATGATTTGCTGGAAACCGTTATTTTCAGGAGAGTATGCACTGGATTCTACAGGAGGAAGGCAGTTATTACCGGCAGTTGCTGGAGCCGGAGGCTTATGGTGATTTTCAGCAGCAGGCGAAGCGCCGCATTGAAAAAATGGAGCCGCAACTGCGTGGGCTCATTCGCCGGGATTTGGAGCGTATGCTGCCAGATACCGGTTGCTTTAATGTAAGCGGCTATCTGCGTTTTTCGGCTAAACGCTTAAAGCGTCTGCTGCAGCGGCTGATGCAGGAGGAATATCATCGTTTGGAAAGTGAACTGGAGCAGGAGGAGTTTGTGGAGCTGCTGCGCTTTTTCATTTCGGTGCAGCCGCCTTTGCTGGAGCAAGCCTATTTAACGCTGTATGGCGATCATTTTACTTTAACGGACGAATGGGGCAATGATTTGCGGCAGATTTATCTGGAATCGCTGTTGGAGGAGGAAATCACCGGCGTCAGTGAGAATGATTTAATCATGAGCATTTAATCACCTTGCTGCCCCGCACCATTTATCTGGAAGTAAAGGAACGGCCAAAATCTGGTGAATTTTTAGTGCTGCTGCAGCGGGTTTTGGCGAGCAGATGGTTTGGCAAAAAGCAGAGCAAAAATAAAAAACGGCTGCCGGAGCAAAATTTCTGGCAGCCAGTTTTTATGTGATATAGGTACAGCATAAAAAGAAAAAGCGATTACATAGCAGTTGGCAGGAAAGGTGTGGAACGGGTTAGCGCCGCAAGTAGTGTCAGAATATTTATGCGAAGGACCTGTGAACACTTGTGGTGATATTGAGGTGGGTTGCCAGGAAATTTTGTGTTCCGGTTGGAAATATGTTATAATATAACATTCGTGATTGAGATAAATTGCTTGCAGCTTTAAAAGTGGACATACTAGAGGATAGAGCGGAAAGATAGAGTAGAACGGTGCATAGGAGGAACGAACATGCTGACGCAATTGATAACAGAAACGCTGCTGGGTGCGCTGACTGGGTATGTAACCAATCATACGGCTATCCGCAGTCTGTTTCAGCCCGGCGGTGTGATTGAGCAGACCAGGGAGGAATTTGCCCGGGAAGCTGGCCGTCTGTTGGAGGAGCAAGTGTTGACCCAGGCGGTGCTGCAGCAGCAATTGCAGTTGCCGGAGGTACAGCAGAAGTTGGCGCAGGCGCTGGAAGCATTTTTGCAGAGGGAATTGCCGCAGGCATTGCAGCAGCAAAAACTCTCTGCGTTGCCGGACTCTGCGGAGCGCGCTGCTTTTTCTGAAGGAGCTGGCGATACAATTTTGCAGCAGGAACGGGAGCAGATTTTGTTGCTGTTGAAAAAACATCTGCCCTTACAGCAGCTTTTGACGGAAGCACAATGCCAGCGGCTGATGAAACAGTTGGAGCAGACCTTGTTGACGACATTGCAGCAGGAGCAGTTTGCAGAACAGTTTTGGCGTAGCTGGCGGGCGGAAAAGGGCTCCGCTGATTTGGAGCAGTTGGGATTTGGGCCGTTGTGTAAAACGGTGATTGACAATGCGGCTTTCATCAGCAGTCAATGGCCTGCATGGATACAGGAGCAATATGCGGCGGAACTGGAGCAGCTACTGTTGCAGACGATTCAGCAGTTGCAGCTCCGTCCGGTTTTATTGGAGCTGGATCAGTATATGGCCGACGCTGTTCTGGGCCAGTATTTACGCTGCGACGGGCAGGAGCTGTGCGATGGAATTTTGGCGGCGCTGAAAGTTCAGAAGGGGAAGCCTTTTTGGCTTTTGCGGCGCAGCAATTGGTGCAAGCCTTGAAACGGTGACAGCACCGGCCAGTCAGGTTATCCCAACTGCATGGTTGGAGACGCTGACGCCGCTGCTGCAACAGCAAATGCCGTCGTTGCTAGAAGAAGTACTGAATTGGCTGGAAGCCAACCGGCAATCGGTAGAGGCCATGCTGGAAAGCGCGGTGGAGGAGGTGGCCGCTGAGGCTGGCGGAATGAAGGGAATGCTGTTGCTGCAGCTAAAAAAGATAGCTTATTGCAGCAGATTTTACAGCAGACCGATTTGGGAACGCTGCTGGAGCCTTATTTCTTAAATGGACAGACCAGTCAACAGACGGCAGCCGCGCTATTGGAGCACATTGGCAGCGCTTTGCAGGAGCAGAGCTTGGGGGAATTGGTACAGCGCTGGAATAAAAAAGGCCAGCTACAGAAGATTTTGCAATTGCTATTGGCAGAGAATTTGCAGCGGGTTTTAGAGCAGTCGGGGGTTGAATTGGCGGAACAGTTGCTGCACTGGAAACCGGGCTCTTTACGGCTGGTCCAGTATCAGCCGGTTATAGAGCAGTGGCTGGTGGACTTTTGCTGCGTTGGCTGGACAAGGTGGATGCAGCCGCCCTGCTGCGGGGACAAAGGCAGCAGGTGCTGGGGCTTACGGTCAATCAACTGTTGGATATGGAGGAACAGCAGGCGGCGGTTTGGCTGCAGAAGCTGGTGCAGCAAGGATGCCGCCATCTGGCGGAAACATTGCCGCAGACGCCTGCAAAAGACCTATATGGAGCTTTGTATGATGGACTGGAACATTTGGTGGAACAGCGGGGTCAACAATTGCTTCAGCAACTGGCAGATCGTTATACTGGGGAGCAGGTATTGGCGCTGGCGCAACCGTGGCTTTTTCCAGAAACAGCCGCAAATTTTGGCAGCCGTAACAGAGCTGGGTCTATCGGCCATGCAGGGCCGTTTGAGCAAGCTGGCGGAAGGGCAAATTCAGCAGCTAAGCGAAGAAGAAATGCTGAAACTGGTAGAGGATTTTATGGGCAGGGAGCTGCAGCCGCTCAATTATTTGGGCGCCGGTATGGGCGCAGTGGCTGGCGCTACGGTAGGCACGGCGTTATCCATAGCAGTACCTGCGGCGGCCATTGCCAATCCTGCCATGCTGGTCAGTGTGCTGGCGGGAAAATCGGCGGTGTTTGGCGCAGTGGGTTACGGCACCAATTGCGCGGCTGTCAAAGGGCTGTTTTGGCCCTATGAACCGGTAGGCGGTATCGACATGCTGCAGGGCGTTATTCCCAAGCAAAAGAGCGTTTTGCGCACAGTATGGGACAACTGGTGGAACGCTATGTCATCAATGCCGATGTGTTGGAACAGTTGTTGCGGCAAAGTCAGCCCCAATGGATGACCCTATGGCGCAACATTGACCGGCGACCGGCAACGAATGGGAGCTTTGGCGGCGGGTAGCGGCCTACCGTAAGTCTATGGGCATCTATCCTTATTTGTATGTTTGTGTTATATAAATGATTTTCATACAAATAATATTTTATTGTATTTAACATATGTACCTGTTTTTTCTTGGTTATTGCCTCTACTGGCTGTCCAAAATTTAAATTACTTCTGGTTTTGACTTCTATAAATACAAGAGCATTTTTGTACCTTGCAATTATATCTATTTCACCTCTTTTAGTATTATAATTTCTCTTTATAATTTCATATCCATTATTTAGTAAATATTCACATGCAAGCGTTTCTCCTAATCTACCTATTGTTTTATTTACATACATTTTAAATAAATTCCTTTCTTATATTATAAATTTTATAATTACTATTTTTATATAAAGTGCGGCTTAAATACTATTTAGTATTCAAATTTAATTTATCTTTTTCAATACATACTGATCCGTTGTAAGTTTTGTTATATATCCTTCTATTTCCATTAAACTTATAGTTCCACTTATTTCTGACACAGGCTTTTTTAATATTTTAGAAATTTCGTTTATGTGCATTGGTCTTTGTTTTAAAACATTATATATTTCAAAAATATTCTTGCGGGATTGATATTTTTTCTATATTTATGTTTGTTTTTTCTGATGAGCTTATTATTTCTTCTATCATTTGAGATGGATTTGTTACCAGTCTTGCTTTATTTTCATATATAAGCATATTGGTGCCACTATTTTTTATATTATAAATATCTCCTGGAATAGCATATAACCTTTTCTTTTTTTTGTTTTAATGCAAAATTTGCTGTTATTATACTTCCACTTTTTATTCCTGCTTCTATTACTAATATTGCTTCTGAAAGTCCGCTTATAATTCTATTTCTTTTGGGAAAGTTGCTACTTTTATGTTTATCATCTTTGTTATATTCCGAAATAATACATCCTCCATTTGATATTATTTCTTTTAAATAACCAACTATTCTCTTCTGAAATATATCATTAAATCCACTGCCAAGTACTGCAATTGTCTTGCCTATTTGATTAATTGCAGGTCAGCTTCGTATCTATTATACCGTAAAATTAGCGCTTTGCAAATGTTCGGAATTTCCGCTTTCCCGTTTTCATCCCGCCCAAATTCTGTAAATTTTGTTTTCCCAGATAAAGTATGTGAGATTTTTCACAACCGCTCTGACATATCCGGCACTTTTGTATCAAACGGAACACATTTTTGTCTTCTTTGGAGGGTGTTGTTCTGTTTATTCGTCATTTTGCACGTTTTTTCCGAATTTCTTTTGTCGTAATTTCTACATCTTGCGTTACCTCCGCCGTGTAAAAATCGACCACGGCAGATTCATTGCAATCTCCACCGCCAGCACCAGCAGGAAATATCCCGCCAGATAGCCATACCGTCCGGGAATGTTCCC
>VOFC01002802.1_pt1 | contig 31277 bp, 51 predicted proteins | sample 5384161 | NCBI WGS metagenome assembly VOFC01 (sample SAMN12384722, study PRJNA508395) | human gut metagenome | isolation source: healthy gut B | host: Homo sapiens
GAAAGTGGGTGGCAATATATACCACTTAGATGATGGATTAAATTTCTGAATAAACATTGGAACACATAAGAAAGTGGACGCCAAGTGCCTGTCTGCAAACATTACAGGATGCAATTAGATATGGAGAGGCAATGCCTGATCAAAGTGGCTCAGTGCAACAATGTATTATACTACTATGTATAAAAACGGAAAATGCAAACTGAATTGGAAGTTTTTGTATGATGAAGTTACAAATATGGTATATCATTTTGAGTATGCGAGAAAAGCAATGAGGGGAATCTTCCCAATACCAAAATAAGAAAGGAGCTATGAGATTAATATGACAGAGAAAGAGCAATTGTAGATGAATTAACGGAGTGCGTTGAATGACACATATGATATAAATATATTTTGTTCTGAATTTAGAATATATTATTTACGAAGTAGACTATGAAAGCAGTTATCAGAGCAAGAGAATAGCGAATTTGGTGATTTGTGCGAAAATGGCGTAAAGTTATTTTCAGATGATGATGATGGAGCGAAAAATTCAAATATGTACCACTTCCAAGGAAAATATTTTAGAGAAAAAGAAGATATGTAAAAACAGAAGTTAGAAAAATGATACAAACTAAAATGTAACAATTGCAACATTCTCCTAATAATTCAAAATGTCCATGTTACAATGGCACCTCACCAAGGGGTAAGCAAAGACCTTTCAGCAACTAAATAAAAACAAGTACTAGCGGTATTCCAAGACCTTTAAAACGTCACGCGAAATACCGCTGATTTTTTTGCTTGCGATTAGTCGGTTAACTGCATTATCAGCAAGGAAAACAGCATTACATCCCCATTCGGAAAGCAAACAACGGTATAAGCAGCTTCCTGGCATGGATAGCATCTATCCACTGCATTATGACATTTGCTGTTCATCAGGATAAAAAGTTTTTCATATTCTGCATTCAGTTCATTTTGCTAATAGAATTGAGGTATCTTAGTATCCTGTTTTGCATTTTGGCAAGAGAAAAATGCAGATAAAGTCAGTGTAGTGGCGGGAAGTACAGATGGTGCCGGTATGCTGGCAAAGCATGCAGATGAGACAGAGCATGGCTGCATGGGGTAAAAGTGTTCAGGTATTCGGATGAGACAGCCGAAGCAGTGACATCCGGAGAAAAGCTGTTAAAGGAAAGCGGGACAATATACGAATCATTTGCCGATATGATGTCACCGGAGAATGCAAAAAGATATTTGGATTTTCTGGAGAATGGAAGCAGATCGGGTAAAAGGACGGTGCCAGCGAGCTACCAGGAGGCAGGAGTGGAAAAGGCAGATGCATTGCTGGTATCCCCAGAAGGTTGAATATGACGATGTATGGGATTTAAGGAATGTGGGTGATTTGCTGGAGAGTGGTAGTAAGGGTGGAAGTGGTTTTTGGAATATAGCACCAAGATATAATAAAGTTAGGGTGATAGATAAACAAGAATTACCTAGTTGGTTAGGAAAGACTTTTAAGGATGGAAACTATAGAACTGTTGTAACTAATGAAGAAATTATCGTGTATCGCTCATTTGGACATAATGCAGAGGCAGGAGGTGCATTTGCAACAAGTAGTCCTGCATTAAATAGAGTTCAAACTAAAATAGATAGTGCGATATTACCTGAATGGAAAAAAATACACTTAGGTATGAAGCAGAAATAGTAATTCGAAGGGAACTACATTGAATATTGGAAGAGTTGAAGAACAGTTCACAATGAGTGGAGCAAGGCTTGCAGGAGATGCAGACCAATTTTTGCTACCAGAAAATTGGGATTTGAATTGGATAAAAAAGTATAAGAGAAGTGAAACCATAGGAGGAGCTGATATGAATGAAAAACAGAAATTACAAATACAAGTTGATAAGGTGATTGAATTATTAAAGATACGTATAGAAGATGACCCTACAAGACCAATTTTAAATACATTAATTGAAAGGTATATTAAAGCTCAAGAAATTTTGAAAAATGAAGGTGATATTAAAAAAATTGTAATTAGAGGAGGGTGTAGGGCATATCTAGATACTTTTAGTGATTATATGAATCCATTGCTAATTGAAATGGATAAGGCAGAAGAACTTTTGTCAAAATTATTACAGTAATATTTATTATGGTTATACTTTAGGACTCCAAAACCCTTAACTCAAAAAGCTATTTTAATCTCTGTCTGTTCAAGAAGTGAATGACATACAGAGATTAATAATAGCTTTTTGTCATTTCTCCTTTAGGAGAAATTTTACCTTAAAGGGGAAAAGGACACCTTATGGCGAAATTTGCCCCAGGTATACAAAAAGGATTTGTCCGAAAACAATTTATTTCTAAGGTACGGTAAATCATTGGTTTTACTGACTTTATTGCAAACAGACAGATTTCATTCTTTTTCGCAGAACTATTGTTTGCTAAAATACTCATAAATACTGTGAAATAGCCATTTTCAGCAATTGATATAAAATTATAACAAAAGATTTCGTTATAAGTTTGGCTGGTATCTACAACAGTATATTTTTATGAAAGTATATGCCAAAATCAAGACAAGCCAACTAATTGTTAAGAAAATGCCTTATTCTGATATTGTTCAGAAAATGATATTGATTACAGAAAAATACTTCCTTTGGGAAGTGTTGTGGAGGTTGATATACGGGAATTAAAACTGGAAACAGAAAAGCCGGTATCAAGTATTAAAGCAGTGATTGTGGATAGGTTTATGAAAAAGGAAACGGAAAAGCAATATGTGCCGTATTGTGGGATTATTTATCCGTTTGGGGATTCAAAAAAGCAGCTGTTTTTCACGGAACAGGCAATCCACACAGTAATACACTATGGTTATACAGACAGGCAGGAAGATGCATATGTTGCATTGATAAAGCGGGAGATTATAAAAAAAGGATATGGTTCCTACAGTTTTGCGGAGGCAGAAGATGACAAAATCAGAATGTTACAGTCAGATATCAACCTGTAATGCAGGGATTGAGGAAGATCAGAAAAAGATCAGGGAATGGGAAGAAAAAAATTAATCTTTATGAGAATACGAACAGACGCCTGGAACGGGGACAGGAAAATATGGCTGATTTTTGTTCTTGTCATAGCAGGAAAATCCGTCAGATAAGAGATTATTTTCCGCAGGTAAAGTATGTAGAAGGTTATGTTCAGGACATGACGGAATATCTTCAGGGTGCAGAGTATAACAGTGTGAATGGAAAATTTGATGGCGCAATAGCAACAATCAACAGAAAAAAACAGGAAGCCATATCGGAAATAGAGAAGCTGAATGAAGATATCAGGAACAAACAGAACCGCATAGTGCAGATGCAGGATGAGATACGGGAGATTGAGCGGAGGGAAGCAGAAGAAAGGCGGAGAGAAGAAGAACGGCGCAGGGAAGAACAAAGAGCCAGAAACAGCAGGATGGCATCAGGATTATAGAGAGGCAGGGAACAGGAACATGCAGAGTTTAGGATATGATCTTATTGTAGATGATGACGGAATTATACAGGGAAGCGGGAAAATCGTAGAAAAACAGCGAAACGGACGGAGCAAGGATGGACTGGTACAGAGGATGGAATATAATGAGGAAGTCAACAAGCTTGGAGATGATCTGAAGGAACTGTATGGAAATGTGGGGGAAATACTTGGCAGGATCAGGGATGGAACACTGGAGGCAGATATTTACGGAGCAGAGAGCATAAAAGCAGAAGCTGTGACGGAGAAATGGAGTGATCTGGGATGGTGAGGGATTTTTCGCAGAAAACAGTACAGGAACTGTATGAGACCATCCGTGTGAACGTGGATGAAGAAGAGCAGTGGAAAGTATTTGACTTTGTAGAAGATTTTTTTATGGAAGAACTGGAAATCGGAGATTATATCAATGATATTAACAGTTACCATTTACATATGTTTGACAAACATGATGTGACAACAAAGAAGTTTGATGCTATAGTAGAAAAAGCAGGGAAAGTGGATGCAAACTATGCGGCACAGATAGAAGGATACTGCAGCCTGCTTGGAGAATACGGGAAAAAATTTGAGGCTGTATGTGCCATGCTGCAGCCGGAGAAACTGAGGTTATCCCCGGATAAATACCGCGAAAAAGCTGGAGGGGATCAATACCGGCTATCAGAATGCCAAGGATACCCACGAGCAGGAACAGTCGGATTATGAGGCAGAACTGTATGAGATAGAGACTGTCTGGTATAAAAAAAGGCTGGACAAAGCGGAAGATTATCTGATACGGAGTGCCGAATGTGTTGTCCTAGGTAATTTTACAGATGAAGTGACAGTACTTGGAGTGGGTGTGCAGATTGTCCTTGGAATTTTTGATCTGGATCTGCCCTGTGACATCCGGGATATCATTGCAGATATAAAGAACCTTGCAGAAACAGACAGGGTAAGATGGGATCTGATCGGAATGCTTGCACTTGATCTTATCGGTCTGATCCCGGTAATAGGAGCACTAAAGTATTCGGATGAAATCGGAACACTGTTCAAAAATGCAGATAAAGTCAGTGTGGTGGCAGAAGTACAGATGGTGCCGGTGTGCTGGCAAAGGCATGCAGATGAGGCTGGAGCATGGCTGCACGGGGGAAAAGTGTTCAGGTATTCGGATGAGACAGCCGAAGCAGTGGCATCCGGAGAAAAGCTGTTAAAGGAAAGCCAGACAGTATATGAATCATTTGCCGATATGATGTCACCGGAGGATGCAGCAAAGTATCTGGATTTTCTGGAGAATGGAAGCGAGCTGGCAGGAGTGGAAAAGGAAGAAGAATAGAGAAGGCTTATGGCAGAAGGATTACAAAGGAAAATTGAATATGCCGATTTAAAATTTATCAGTTCCTTTTGCCATGGAAAAGATTCTTGATTTTCAGACATGGGAGGAGCCAGGGGAACATGCCAGAGGAAATTTTCGACTTCTGTTGTCAGAAAATGAGACAGGCATAAACAGCATGGATGCACCCATACAACTTTTGGGGGCAGGGGGAATACTGCGGGAGCGTTGTTCAGCGGATATCCGAGAAAAGGTGGAAATCAAAGAAGAAAAAGGATACAGGATTGCAGACATACAGGCTGTGTCAGGAACAATTCTTTTTTTTAGATCAGAAAAAAAGTAACCGGGTATTTCAGAAAAAAGTACAGACTTATATGGGGATAGTCAGTACCGTAACAGCAGATACCGAGCACAGTGCCTGCATACTGCCAGGGAGCGACATGCGGACCGGAGGGACGCTGATACAGTATCAGGAAACAGACTGGAGATTTGAAAAAGAATGGCGTTCCAGCTTGGGCTTCCATTAGTGCCGGATACCAGCTATTATTATCCCCTGCTTTTACCTTTGGATTGCCGGAAAGTGAAAAAATGGAATTGGGAGAAATCATTTCCTGTGATCTCTGTTTTGATGGGAGATATTATGCAGTCAGTGGAAAATGCCTTGTTGATAGGGAAGATTTCATTTGTTATGATGTTGTTACGAGGACAAGCCTATCGCTGGGGACAGGGTAACATATGAAGGAAGGGAGCTGCTTGTTTCACGAAAAAAACAGAACTGGTACGAGGGGGAGGTCATATTTACATACCGTCTTGCGGGAAGCAGCTATACGTGGGTTCCATGGGAGGATAACCATTTGTCGGACATTATACAGGGATTGCCATGCAGGGAATGTCGGATATCATGGCATTGTATGCAGAAGGGGCATCCAGTCTTTGTGTGAATGGCAGTGTGGATATGCTGGGCAGGCTGGCAGGAATATCAGGAATATCAGCCAGTAAGTATACTGGGTATCCGCCCTATGATGATGCACCTAAGGAGGGTGAATTTGACTGGGAAGGATTTACGAGAAAACCTTGCAATCGGTCTTGGAGTAGTTGCAGTATGTGCCATTGGTGCCGCAATTAGTATAGCAACGCTTGGTGCTGGAAGTATTTTAGCCGGGGCGTTTATAGGTGCGGGTATTGGTGCATTATCTACGACAGCGATGAAAGCAGGAGAGGAAATTTCGACTGGAAATGTCCGAAGTGCGAAAGAAGCTTTTTCGGGATGTAGGAATATCAGCTGCCAGCGGTTTTATAACGGGGGCATTTGGAGCAAAATTTCCGGGAGCACATCGTTTGGTTGAAGGTGTTGTAGATACGGCGGTATCAGCAGGTGAAAGACTTGCGTATGCAGTCTTTGATGACAGTATGTCATGGGATGAGAAGTGGGCATATGCTTTTGATCCAGGACAGATGGTGGCAGATTTTTGTGACAGGTGGTGATTGGCATAATTATTTTAATGAAAATTATGGAGCAGATAATGTTACTTGGGAAAGTGCATCTATCAAGACATTATAGATATGCCAAGTAAAATAACTGATTTTTCTCCAAAACAGATTTCAGACTTAGCCAGGAGAAGTGGATGGACGGTTGGACCTTTAGGCAAGGGAAGGTTAGCAGGAATCCCATATGAACAAGGTGGAGGATAAGTATGCATGCACCAAATGGAAGTTCTATATATATTCAGTATCATCCAGGTAGTGGTCATCATGGAGTAATGCCCTATTATAAGATTTCATCTGGGAAAAATGGAATTGTAAGATATTATATAAATGGAGAGAGTACAATAATGGGAAAAGATATAGAAGAACTAATGCAATGTTATGATAGATTTGTAGACATTGTAAAGCAAATATCTATGAATGCAAATGAACAAATTGTAAAACTAAAAGGAACAATTGTTGCAGATGAGCTTGCGAATGATTTTTTCTGAAATAGGGATGATGTATGCGAAGGAGTTACTGGAAAATGAATGGATAACTCAAGAGCAGTATACTATTGCAAAAACCATAGATGAGATGCTGGTAAATATGTCTAAAAAGAAAAGAACTGTGGTCAGAAGAGGCTCTATTTAATGCTGAAGAATGGGATGAGTGCAGAAAAAAAAGGAAATTTGCTCTTGAAAATGATAGAATAATTTTATGAACCATAAATTTGAATCATGGAAGGAAGTTTAATGATAGTATATGAGTTTAATGGTAAAAAAAGAGTGTAATAATTTAATCGAATTACAAGAGGTATTAAAACACAGTCAAAGGGGAATAGTAATGAATTTGAGTTGAGGACAGAACTGGAATATCCATTTCTCACAATATTGATAAAAAGAAGAACTGGCATGTGTGCATTATTTTAAAAGATGAAAATGATTGTGGTCATTATGCATATACACACAATAATGGACTAGAAGAAGAGTATGTTATTTTTTAATATTGGCTCTGAAAATGCGGAATCAGAAATATCTAAAAAGAGTTAGTGATTCTGTTGAACAAGCGTATATTGCAGCAATAGATTTTTTTGAAACATGTGAAATGTCAAAAGAATGAAATGGTTTTGAATTGTAGGTAGATTTAAATTAACCGTAATACCTCCTCCAAAGAAAGGTTAGTTGTGAAGATTAATTTAGAGAAATTTATTATGGTTATACTTTTTCGGACATCCAACAACCTACAACTCCTACACGTCTATTAATTAACTATCATGGCTGTTGCAAAGTAATTAAGAATCCATGATGTTAATTAATTGACAATAGCGAAATTTTGCCGGGTTGGGTATATGGACGAACATAGCGAATTTAAGTATAAGTTAAGGGATGAATTAAAAAATATGCAAAATGGATTTTGATTTACATATTGATGAAGATGAAATCCCAAAAGATATGTTAAATGGGATGTGTATTCATTTTGAAGTATCTACAATAGATATTTGGTAATTTGAGACTTGGATTAATTTTTAGAACGCATTGTTTTCATGGTACTTGCTATTATGAAGATGATGCGTTTATTTATGGTTGCAGGAAGTATAAGAGCAGAAGACGTGGCAGCAAAGAAATTTGATGCTATAGTGGAAAAGTAGGGTTATCTGATGCGAAGTGCAGAATGTGCTGTCCTTGGAAATTTTACGGATGAAGTAACGCTGCTTGGCGTGGCTGGACAGATCACACTTGGAATTTTTAGATCTGGATCTGCCATGTGATATCCGGGATATCATTGCAGATGTAAAGAACCTTGCAGAAACAGACAGGGGTAAGATGGAATCTGATCGGAATGCTTGCATTTGACCTTATCGGTCTGATCCCGGTAATAGGGAGCACTAAAGTATTCGGATGAGACAGCCGAGTCAGTGGCATCAGGCGAAAAATGTTAAAGGAAAGCCAGACAGTATACGAATCATTTGCAGACATGATGTCACCAGATGATGCAGCAAAGTATCTGGATTTTTTTGGAGAATGGAAGCAAAGATGGATTGACAGGTGCCGGACTGGTAGGAACTGAAAAAGCAGATGCATTGCTGGTATCCCAGAAAGCTGAATATCAGAATGTATTGGATTTAAAGGAATGTGAACGGTGGCTTGGAGAGTGAGGGTAAGGCAGTAAAAAGTGGTATAGACACAAGTTGGCATAAACCAGATGGTTCAATCAATTATCCGCCCAATAATGGTGCTGTGCCAGGAACAGAAGTTAATATGACTTTAAAACCAGGAGGTACACTGGGAAGGTATGGAAATATTGGAGAAAAAGAGTAATTTTGTCACACAAGCGAAAAGGAGCAGATGCCAGTAAATTAGCGTTGCCACCGAATACCAATCCTGCTATTTATCAAGAATTTGAAGTAATAAAAAGAGATATCAGGAACTATACAAGCAGGGATTGCACCGTGGGGTGGTTCGGCAGGCGGTGGTTTACAATATGAACTTCAAAACCAATAATACAATTGATTAAAGGGATATATTGTACCAAAATAAGGAAGAGGTGTAAGATGTTATCGACAGAAGAATTAAAAAATTATGTATATAATGAAATTCGAACGCGGTTAGGAGAGGTTTCTTGTGGAAATTTGTTCTTTGCCGAAGGAACAGATAATAGTGTAGAAGGAACATATATATTTAATAAGAACAATGAATACCATATTCTTTTTACTGAAAAAGGGAAAATAAGAAGTGATATTGTTACAGATGAAAGAGAGTTTTATGGAATGTAGTAGAGATAATTTCTGCTAATATTATAATAAATTTTGCAATATGCAATAGAGAAAAGGGAAAGGATTTTTCGCCGAGCTCTTTTGCAAAAGAAAAAGAAATTTTTTTCATTGTTTGGACAAGATTTTCAGAAAAGAAAAGATGAAGAAATAGAAGAAATTCTTAAAAAAAATCCGTATAACGATATTTAATTTGTAATTATCTCAAAGCTTTTTTAGGCGTGATGGAATTTACCGCTGCATAGGAATTTTTTAATTTCAAGTCAGCGGTAAAATTTAGGTAGTAAAAACCGTTGCTTTGGAGGAGTGGTGATTCAAGGGAGAAGGAACTGTTTGTAAAAACATGAGTAGTCAGACTTGATGCTAAGACCAGAGTGGCAGTAAGACTGGTACTGTATGGGATAATATTACCCCAACCCAAGAAAATTATCCGTTTACTAATATTCCAAAATCATTTGAGGTAGAGGTTAATGGAGAAAAGATGTGGGTGCATGGAAATGCAACTGAACATATGTATGAAGATGTTTATAAAGGGGATTACTACAGGAAATGGCACAGCATATACAAATCCTAATCTTTGTACTCAAGAAATTATGAGTGATTTTTATGGTTCACTTCAGGAGGCAACTAAGTCAGGGATTGTTTATGGGGAAAAGATTACTCAAGGTAATTGGGAATTTATATTTGCTCAGCCAAGACAGGCAGGACAGTTGCCAGTAATAAAAACATGCACAGTTTAATGGATGGCATTAGAGGTACAAGAATATGCAAGATATAATAAATATAAAATTGGAAGAATATATTCCTTTGAAGATTATATTTAATAAGGATGAGGAAGCGGTTGAATATATTTCATATTCAAAAGATAAAACTTCTTCATTGGAATTCACAGTTGGTATAAAGAGTAAGTTGATAAAAAGAATAACGCTATTGCTTTTGCAAAGGAGTATTCAGAAACTACGAATAAGCTAGTGGTGGAAAATTTTGAAGATAGAAAATAATACTTCATAGCGATGATGTTGAGTGTTCTGTTTTTAAAACTATTTTGTATTCTAATGGTGCCAGAATAATATTATCAGATAAAAATAGTTCCAAATATATAAAAATGGACAAAAGTGTATTTTGGATTGTCTGATACAGATGACATTATTGAAATATGTGTATGTGATATGAGTGTTTCTGAATTGGAACACTTAAAAAAAGAATTAGAGTTTGCAGTGAGTTAAAAGAAGTGCCAGTAAGGGAGATGAGGATATCCCTTACTGGTATTTTTAAACTATATTATACTTTTTGTTCGAATCTGTCCACTGAAATTGAGATTCTTTATCATAAAGTTGATTGCTTAGTAAGCGATGAATAACATATCGTTCAAATATTCTTTTTAAATCTGGGATATACAGTAAATGACTACTTTTATCTATTTTCAGATCTTGATGCTGTCGCATCATTGCACTTTTCGTAATCAAAAGGTAGTCAATCACTGTGATCTACTACTTCAGGGAGGAACAACTTATGCGTAATAAAGAAGGACGGATGATGAAGCTGTCATTGATTCAGGAATGCCGCAGCAGCGGATTCTCTGATCGCAACTGAGTGTGAACAAAACAATATCTCCATCAATACTTTTTATAATAGTAATAAGGTTAACAGGAGTACTGCTGTTATGGGAATTTTATATAATAAAGGGATAATTAAAGACAGAGGTAGCATTAAAGAATCAAATGATGTAATAAGTTTGCGTAAGAAATTCAAATCTGAAGATAGTATAGAGCGCCAAAAAATTCTTGAAAAATTTGAAAACGGAGAATTAACCTTGTGAATTTGGTTAGTGTATCAGCGGTATTTAAGACTTAAAAAAGTTATGAACTTTTTTTAAAAGAAGGACCGATTTGATTTTCTAATTCATTTTAAAAGAGCAGTCAGAAAAAGCTTTTACGGAGGTAGGTAGAATTGAAATGTCTTATATTTCGCCAAAAACCATCGTCAGAGAATCAACCTCAGTAATAAGACAATGAATATGAGGATTCCATTAGGTCGTCCAAAAGTGTGTAATATACAAACAACACCTGAAACAAAGTTTTTGGATTTGTTTGCTTTATAAAACATATTTAGAATAACGCTTGCGGACAGAAGAAAAAGGCAGTTCAAAAGAGAACGGTCTTCAAGAAAAAGTGTCTGAGTTCTTCATCGATGGTAAAGACACAATGACGATGAGGACATTTAATGAGTTTAAAAACATGGCAGTAGCACGAGGATGAAAAGTATATTGAATTATTTCATAGTTATCTCTAAAATATTTTTTGCAAAGCATTCATGAGATAATTATGAAACAAAGTAACAAAAAGAAAACCCTAAATCCCCTCATGAATGAGGGGTTAGGGGAGTTGAGGTGTCGCAGACACTTTTTACAATTTCAATATGAATTTTAGAAAATATTAAAACATATCAATTTAATGACAGCTAATAAAATTGAGATAAAAATATTGAAATACTTGATATTTTGACTTGTATTTATAAATAAATATGCATATAATAATAGCAAACAAATTTGGAGATGAGATTATGCTGATAGAATTTAGATTCAAAAAAATTATAGATCATTTCGTGATGAGGCAACATTGTCTATGGAAGCGAGCAGGGCTTGGAACATTCAAGAATAGTCTGATTAAGTATGGTACATTGAATTTGCTGCCCAGTGTTGCTATATATGGAAAAGAATGGTGGAGGTAAGAGTAATGTGATTCGTGCATTCTGGCTGGCAGTACAATTTATAAAAAAATGCCCAGAGAACACAGCATGAAAAATGCCAGAATTCCAGTAATTCCATTTGCATTAAATGATTATTCAAAGATGAACCGACAGAATTTGAGTTTTGTGTATACACTGGAAGGAATTAAATATTGGTATTCCTTTGCAGCAACAAAGGAGAAGGATATAAGGAATCTTTGTACCATGCACCAAAAGGACAGAAAGCATTAGTTTTAACAGGGAGAATCAATCCTTTAATTTTACAGAAGAAAAAGCAAAAGAAAGCTGATTAGTGAGACTGTTGCTCCAAAATCAGTTGTTTTTTTCAATGGCTTGTACAATGAATGACATAGCTTGCATAAATGCAATGAAGTGGTTTCGAGTTGCTTTATTTTTCAAGAGATTACTCCGATATTCCAAAGCAATTATTGGATTATTCGAATGATACCAATATGTTCTGAGGCAATTTCTGATTATGCTAAAGCAGCAGATCTTGGTATTGAAAGTATGCAGTTTGAAATTGACAGCAAAGAAGTTAAGGATGATTTAAGTTTTCAGAGAATATGCGGAGGGTCAAAAGCAGCATTAACTCAGTTCATGCATATTCTGTCGGAGACATCAAGTAATTCTGAAACAAGACTTAAGATGAATGAAGTCAAAGCAACATCAAAACATCAGGGAATCAATGCAAAAGGGGAAAAGGTATTATATCCGCTGGAATTGTCAGATGAATCCGATGGAACGAGAAAACTTATGTCCATTGCACCAGCAATTGAGTCTGTGCTGAACAAGGGAGGCGTTCTTATCATCGACGAAATTGAAAAAGAACTTCATCCAATGCTTGTTGATTTTGTTGTGGCAAAATTCCAGAGCAAACAGTCGAATCCGAATGGGGCACAGCTTATATTTACAACACACAATACAGAACTTATGAATATGGAAATACTCCGTAAGGATCAATTGTATTTTGCTGATAAGAGCAGTGAGGACGGAACATCAGAACTTTATAGTATCAGTGAATTTGGAACCAGAACCACAGATAATATCAGAAAGGGATATTTATTGGGTAAATATGGAGCAACTCCTGATATTGAGATAGAGGAGGTGGAATAATGCCTCGTAAGGTAAAACCAGCCAAGCCTTTGATATATGTATTCTGTGAAGGTGAAAGCGAGCAGGCATATACCGATTATTTGAAAAAAACTTTTTCCGATGTTGCAGTCCTGAAACGACCACCGGATACCGGATTATTTGAGGAAGCAGAAGCAAAGTTTTTCAAAATCACCGAAGTATAAGAACAGTATAGAGGTAACGGATGAAATATGGTTTTTCTATGATGTGGAAGAAAAGGATATTCCAAAAATGGAATGACAGACTTGCAATCATAAAGAAACTTCGCAAATTGAGAAAAAAGCAGGGAATACGAGTAAGGCTGCTAATGACGAGTGGATGTATTGAATATTGGTTTATGTTGCATTACAAATATTATACTCGAAAATCATTACTGTTCCTGAAAAGGAAAGGGTTATTAGCGAAGTGAAAAAGCTTGTTCCAACCTATGCAAAAAGGGGATTATGCAGCAACAGAGAAAATAGCAGTCAATTATCCTAAAGCTGTAGATAATTCAAAGAAAACAGTGAAAAGCATTATTGCGGATGGTCTGCCAGAGCTAGAGGATACAGATATCAGAAACCAATGGTTAAATACAAAGAGCGTTACATTTTCTAATGTATATGAGGCGATAGAATTTTTGCAGAATCTTGCATGATTTACAGTGTTCATATTAGAGTGTTTATGCTAAATCGATTGAAAAATATTTTTGAAGCAGATGGAGGCAGATTCAAATTGTATATAGAACTGGAAAAGGAGCTTGTGTCAAAGCTCCTTTTTGGCTGCGAGCAGAGTCTTTGTTGCTGCATTTTCACCCCTTTAATTGGATATAACTGACGATCATATGATAAAAATATTGTTTCTCATCAGGAGTAAGTTTTACAAGCTGTGCCCGGATATCTGTCATAATTTCATCATCTCTGGTGGAAATATCATCAGATACAACATAATCTACACTTGCGTGTAAAGCATTGCATAATGCAATAGTCGTTTCTAAACTCGGTGTACGGTCACCGCGCTCAATCTGTCCGATATAATTTGTTGAAACATCAACGGCTTCAGCTAAGCGAGCCTGAGATAAACAATTGTTAATGCGTAAACGTCGTATTTTCTTTTCCTAAAGAATCTGGTTGCATGATGCCTTCTCCCTTTCAATACAGTCAATCTTATATGTTTATAATATATATCATATCAATTATATTAATGCAATTAATTTACCGGGAAAAACACACAACATGTTTGATAAAAAGATGACAAATAGTGTAAAAACATACAATTATTGAATTAAAATAGACTGCAATGGATAACAAAACACAAATAACTATTTGCGTGGTAAAATATACAAATTGCTTGATTGTGGAAAAGGGGTTGGGGTATTATGGAAGTGATAGATAATAGATATTATCTGTTGGCTTTTTGATAGAAAATATAGAATATTTCTAAATTATACAACAAAAGGAGTTCTGATATAGATGAAAAAATATGTTGTAATTATTGATTTGCATTGTGATCCAACTATTCCATCTGGAGCAGGCGATATAGAGGAGGTAACACTTATTCAAGAAGTCTTTTTGCAAGAATTGCAGAAAAATAACATATATCACATTTATATTACGAGAAAAAATATCCACATTTAGAGGAATATATAAACATGACACCATTCTCTGATTTTATAGAATTAATTTAGGAGATTGGGGTCCTATAGACAAGGATGTTTTTACAAAACTACCACTCACGCTCAAAGGAATTAATCATTGAAATTTTGTCAAAATACAAGAATTGTTCATTTATATTTCATAGCAGTTATTGGCAATCAGGTATGTTGGCATACGAGCTTGCAGAACAATATAATACATTTTATGTACATACAATTTTGTCTAACGGCAAGAAAAACAACTTGCTGGAGCCGTAGAAGATATAGTAAAACAACGAATCTGCGAAGAAGAAAAAGTATTTGCACATGCTAAATATTTAATCTGTTCGTCACTGTCCGAAATAAATGAAATGCGGGAATTGTATGCGATTCCGTCAGAACATCTGATTTTAGCCGGATTAAAGGTAGACAATCATTATCTTTATCCTGCCTATAATACTAGAGGTGAAATACGAATCAACACGCTCGGAAATACAAGCGTAGAACAACAATATTTGAGCTATTTTTCAGACGTTAACAAAGAAGATGATTATCTCTGTGGTGGAATCGAAAAAATTTTATATATTTTGGACGAATACATAAAAAATAAGGGGATTAAAGAAATTATCATTGCATGGGTGCAGGCTATGAAATCATAGGTGAGGAAATGCCTAATTTATGGATTGTAGGTGGCGCCCAAGTCAAATAGAACAGTTCAGAAATAATATAAAAAAGACATCCCACAACTCGTAAATTTTGAAAAAGCCAACATCGAATTATATGGTGGGGAGCATTACCACCAGAAGGCATAAAGTACACTTTTATTAAAAAGTTCTGTACTGATTACTCATTCCAAATATGAAGCAGGTGGCTTAGTGTTATTAGAAGCATTAAATCAAGGAATTCCTGTTATTGCAACACCAAATGGTTATGGAAAAGATTATTTAGAAATTGGTATAATGGGTTTATTGTGCCTTTTAATGATATTATATCATTAAGGCAAAAACTACTTTTTTTCTGTGGTCAGCCATTTTTGACGGATTATATGGGAAAAAAAATGCAAAACAATCTGCAAAAAATAGAGCAGACATTTGATTTTTTTTGATTCGCATATGTTTGCATATGGATTTAAAGCAAAAAAAAACAAACGTCATTTTTAAAAAAAGATATAGATTGGTATCAGGCAATAAAATTGCATTCAATGGATACTTATCCTTATCTTACCGAATTGCCGTCTAAATTTGATATTGTACAAATCATCCAAAACTGTTTGAATTGTACAGTTTTAAATATTCAGGAAATAGGTGAAAATATATTAGATTATAAATTGTGGAAATCGACACAAACGATGGAATCTACCTTTTTTTATTATTTTGATATCATTAATACCACTAACATTTGGAATCCATATTCCACAGAAGAATATGTATTGACAAAAGGTGAACGAATACATACATTACTGGAAGCTATTGAAAATGATAAAAAACTTCCTGTTATTTATAAGAATACAGCATGTGGATATGTTGTTTATAACGGAAGTTTATATGATGTGATTCTCAGAAAAAGAAACATTTAGCTTATGTATCATTTGTGTCTGATCAAGATGAAGCAGCCACTCTAAATCTTAAGTTTACAGAATTACTAGTTTTATTGGAATCTCCATTAATGCGCGAATATAATGTTTTACCTCTTATAAATTATGTGCGAAATATAAAGGACACATTTAAGTCTGAGAGAACTCTTGTTACCAATATTCCTTTTACGAGCATCTATTCTTTGTATTATGATACAAAAACAAATTTTAAAATAATATCTTATGACAAGATAGGTTTAAAATATAAGCACCTAAGGAATGCATCTAGAAATGTTGTGCATATATCAGCAGCTTTCGATTATACTAGCTTGACTCTTGAACAATTATGGTCAATTTATTTTGAACTATATACCTATACAGAGAAGTTACTGGTTAGTTCTAATGAGTTTAAGGTAGGCTTGATTGATACAATTTACCAAAAATGCTAGTAGATTCTGCCATACACACAGTTTTTACAAGTGAGTGTGTATGGCAGTCGATATATTTCCCATCAATTTTAGAATAAAATAAAAATCTCATTCTTTACAAGAAAAGCTTTTGTCTATTATGTCATCGTTACTGGGGTCAAAACACATTTATTGGACTATTTTAATTGAATCAAAAGCAGGATACCTAAACCACTCTGTCAATTTTGAACAAACCAGTTTTCTTTTATAATGTGCATGAAATTTCGTTCCTAATATTCTTTTTTTTCTTTCCAAAGCAAAACAATTTTATTTGCTCTAAAAAGAAATTTTGTTGATCTGTTACTGATTCATCAAATATATTAAGTGCATGCTGCAGACAGTCCAAAGCTTCGCATGTATTCCCGTTTTCGAAGTGCCAAAGGCCTTCATTATTATATGCTCGAGATATGTCAGAAAGTAATTCATATCTGTCTGCCTTTTCTCTTATGGCTATAATTTGCTTTTAGACACGTTTCTGAAAAAATCTTTCTTTGTCAGATTACATATAATTTGATTATTGCTTAGCCATACTTCTAAATCGATAAATTGAGCTTTTTTGAGCCAAATGTATACCAACAGTTAATGCTTTTATAAGATTTATTTAGGTCAAGTTTTAAAATTTGATGATGCATAATTGGAAAGATAGCATATTTTTAGGTACATTGCATCTGGATATTTTTTATACCCCTTTAACATAAAATCTAAAAATCCGGGTTTTATTCCTCGCTCCTTTAAGCACAATCCCTTGCACCAATACATTTTTCCTATTAATTCGTTATCATGGCAATACTGTTCCAAAAGCAACCCTTTATCAATAAACTCTTCTGCAAAGATCAAAACCGAAACAAAGTTTTCTGCTGGTTATAATATAGAAATAGATTTTCACTTGCAATTCATAAATATTGCACTTTAGTGCCATTATTTATTGCAGCAATCTGATTTTCACATAAATTATTTGCTTTATCCAAAAGTTCGTTATTTTCTTTACTACAATATAATAGTTTTTCTGTAATACTTTCAAGATACTCTACTAAAAAAAGAATAATGTGCTTTTGCTTTCTGGTTCCGTGTTATCAAAATATTGATAGCACAAAAAGAGTAAATGACTTTTTGAGGTTAGTCAATTTTTGTACTGATAGCGTAGTAATCAGATTCTTTATTTCTAATATATCGACGTCTTTCTTAGCAATTAATTTAAAGCAACATTCCTTATATTGCATTTGTACTTCTGGCAAATCCCAATTTGTTTTATGCTTTAATAGAAAATTGATTACTCTAAGTTTTTCGAATTGAGGTATAGAAGCAGTTAATATATTTTTTATATGTACTATTTTTACAACAATAGCATCTCCAGTTTCTTCAAAAAAGGCGTATCTAAGAGTAAATTAGCGATATTATCAATAGCCAGTACATCCTCAAGCTCTGTGAGTAGTTCATAGTTCAAATGCCCATCTAATAATTCCATAATTGCAGAACTCCAAATAAAGGCTTTTTTCTGTTTCTCCGATAGCTTTTGATAGTATTGTTCCAAGAGATGATTAGAAAATGTACCATATTGAACTAACGGCATTCTAGCTATCTCAGTCCGCGTTTTTATCCCATTCCGATTTATATAATCAAGAACATCTGCTAAAACCATTAAATTGCATCCATATCTGTAACAAATATAATTAGCAATATCCTGTGAACTGCTTATGCGTCAAATTTCTTATTAATATATTCTAAGACCTCATTTTTTTACATTCAAACATCAGAATATGTTGTAGCTGAAATTCCTCCTTGCGAATATTGACGCAGTGAACGTACAAAATTTATTGATGCCTCAGTGGATTGAACAAATGGCATTATCAACCTCAATAATAGTCTTTATTTTTATCTGTTATTGCAGGGAAGAAAATTAAGGAAAAAACGTACTTACTTGCGTTGAGACTTCATTACAATTATATAAATAAAGTAGTATTGAAATATTTGTTTTTTCTAATATATTTGTAAAGAAAGTTCTGACCAAATAGTTATAATGAGCCTGTTCTTTGACATCCAAAAACAGTAATTGCTTTAATGCTATCAGATAATCATCCTCTGTATTTGCATTTTCTAATAATTGTCTATTCAAATCTTTCTTATCGCCTTCAGAAAGTGACGCCAGTAATTTAAAAATCTAGCTGCAATAATTCCTTTGTAATCTCCAATAATAATGTTTGACGTGACCAATCAGACTTAAGTCTATTGATATAACGGATGAATTTTCTTTATAATTTGTTAATGCTCTGTCAATCACATAGTTTTTTTCCAATTCCTCTATCCCCTTCAACTATCAAAAACAATTATTACGGTTCAATAGACTGCATATTTCTTTTTTTCCGCAGATATATGTTGTGGTAAAAATATAAGTATTTTTCCGCAAAAATTTTTCAACTCTTCCTCTAAGTTTTGGTACTGTATAGAATTGTACGTGAATAATTCTGCTTTGAAAAATATGAAACCAATTCCTCTAATTGTTTTTTTTTGCTCGTGATCACAATCGTTATAATTAATTTTTTTAATACTTTGCTGTATCAAAGAACCATCTATATAATTCAAACAATATTTTTCGCGTTTTTTCTGAATACTTTTTAATATATTTTGTGCATCTTCGGAAAATTCCACATTTGTTACAACAAAATGAATATCACTCGTAGTAATAGAACTGTGTCCCTAACATTTCCTCATGAAATTAAAGTATGTACCGGATATCGACATCTGCATCAAGCAGGGAGCTGGCGAAAGTATGACGGAACATATGAGGCGTCATGTGTTGTTCGATACCGGCGAGAGCGGCATATTTTTGAATCATCCTTCGGACGCTCTGATCGGATAAAGGCTTTCCGGTCTGGTTTGCAAAAAAATGATCACAGCTTTCTATTTCTGTGGAAAAAGTGTTTTTTGTATTCATTTAAGGTTTTTAGCACATTAGCGTTTCCAATTTGCAGTTTTCGTTCTTTTGAGCCTTTTCCATAAATTAGAACAAAGTTGTCATTCAGGTTTACGTCGCAGGAGTTTCAAACTGCACAGTTCGGAAATGCGGATTCCGGTGGCAAAGAGCAGTTCAATTACGGCAGCGTCACGCAGAGCATTTTTTGCTGGTAAGATGTGGTTGCAAGCTGCCGCTGGTTGTATATTGTGGAGAGAAAAAGTTCTAATGTCTGTAACGGAATGGTTTTTGGGAGAATAATGGGTTCCCGGAAACGAATCTGGATTTTGTCAAAGGGATTCTTCTCAATAAATTCATAAAAATTCACAATAGTGAAAAAATGCTTTGAGCGATGCGATTTTTCTTTTGGCAGTTTTAGGCTTATATATGGAGTGCAGGTGTGCGATATAGGATTCTATCTGCCGGGAAGCGATGTCGTATAAGGAAGTCTCGGCAGGCATTGTGGAAGCAAAATGTGTGAGATCAATTTTATAGGCGCGAATTGTTTTGACGTCTAAGCACTTTTGTGATTTGCAAAATGTAAGATAGTTTGTGATCTGGGTATCCTGTAATTTCATAGTATGAGTTCCTCGCTTTTTATTTTTATCTTAGCAGAGGAAAAGTGGTCTGCTGAAAAGAAGAAAAGAAAATTTTTGAAAACAAATTTATATTCGGTTAAAAATCATTGACAATGTAGAATAAGTGTGTATAATAACCAATGCAGCTTCAAAATGCAAACAATTTGCAAATGCATACAAAATGCAAAAACAAATAACTTGCAATTTGAACAAATTAAGATTAAAACAACCAAATGCAGGAGGCGTTTGTTATGTTACACATTTTAGAACATACATTATCACACACGATCGAGGACAGCGTGAAGCTGCTTCCATTTCTGTTTTTCACTTATTTATTAATGGAATTGTTAGAGCACACGACAGGCGGAAAAGTACAGAACAAGATCAAAAATGCAGGAAAAGTCGGACCGCTGTGGGGAGGACTTCTTGGAATTATGCCGCAATGTGGTTTCTCGGCAGCAGCGTCCAGCCTTTATGCCGGACGAGTCATTACGGTTGGAACGCTGCTTGCGGTATTTTTATCTACGTCGGATGAGATGCTTCCGATTTTTCATTTCAGAGGCGGTCGCACCGGCAACGATCATAAAAATTCTTGCAGCAAAAGTCTGCATTGCGATCGTTTCAGGATTTCTTGCAGAACTGGTTTATGTGAATGTTTTCAAAAAGAAAGAAAAAGACATGGACATCCATGTGGTATGCCAGGAAGAGCACTGCAGTTGTGAGGACGGTGTCTTGAAATCTGCGCTGAAACATACTTTGAAGATTTTTGTATACATTCTGCTCATCACGTTTATGCTGACATTCGTGATCGAACTGATAGGAGAAGATCATCTTGCGGTGGTATTTCAGAATATTCCGGTTGTGGGAGAGATGATCGCAGCACTTGTGGGACTGATTCCAAACTGCGCATCCTCCGTGGTAATCACAGAACTCTATTTAAGTGGAATTATCGGAGCAGGAGCGATGATGTCAGGACTTTTGGTAAATGCCGGAGTTGGACTTTTGGTTTTGTTCCGTTTGAACCGCAATTGGAAGCAGAACGCTGGAATTATGGCAGCACTTTATGGATTCGGTGTTGTCTGGGGCGTGATCATTGAGTTACTTGGGATTGTATTTTAACAGATGTAGATGAATAATTGATACGCGGAAGTATGAAATTAAGAGGAAAGAGTTAAAAATTGTATCTGCTACAGTGAAAGCATATACAGAGAAAGAAAAGAGATGAAAAAATGGCAGGAAATGGTTATGCAACGACCAGCAGAAAGAAAATTTTAGAATATCTCATGGCAAACAGCGACCGCACAGTGACGGTGACGGACATTGACCAGTATTTGAAAAAACACGATAACGAGGTGAACATCACAACGATTTACCGTTACCTGGATAAGCTTGCCAAAGAGGGAACTGTCATGAAATATGTGGCAGAGAAGGGGAGCCAGGCGGTGTATCAGTACGTGGAGATGGGACATCACTGTGAGGAACATCTCCATTTGAAATGTGTTTCCTGTGGATGCATCATACATCTGGAATGTGCGTTTATGGATGAGATCGCTGAGCATGTTTTAAAAGATCATGGATTTACACTGCAATGCAAAAATTCCATTATTTATGGCTTGTGCAGGGAGTGCAGGAAAAAACAGGACAGGGAATAATACTGCTATAGGATTTCCCTATAATCAGCTCATGGTTTTATGAATTAACACTTTTTCGATTGATTTGATATGATAATTCCAACAGCAGAACCTGAGAAAAACAGGCAGGCAAAAAGAGTGAAAACATAGAAAAAGGATGGGAAAACACATGAGCACATTAAAAGAGAGAAAATTAAAATTTGAGACATTACAGTTACACGTTGGACAGGAAGAACCGGATCCGGTGACCGATGCAAGAGCAGTTCCGATTTACCAGACATCTTCCTACGTATTCCACAATTCAAAGCATGCAGCAGACCGTTTCGGTTTGCGTGACGCAGGAAATATTTACGGAAGACTGACTAATCCGACAGAGGATATTTTTGAACAGCGTATTGCAGCATTAGAGGGCGGCGTGGCAGCGCTTGCAGTCGGTTCCGGTGTAGCAGCCGTTACATACACGATTGAAAACCTTGCACAGGCAGGTGACCATATCGTATCTGCAAAAAATATTTACGGCGGCACTTATAATTTGCTGGCACATACATTAGTAGATTTTGGCGTTACGACCACTTTTGTTGATCCTTTTAACTTAGAGGAAGTAGAAGGCGCTATCAAAGGACAACACAAAAGCAGTTTACATTGAGACACTCGGCAATCCAAACTCTGAAGTAGTGGATATCGAAGCACTCGCAGAGATCGCACACAAGCATAAAATTCCACTTGTCATCGACAATACGTTCGGCACGCCATATCTGATCCGTCCAATCGAGTACGGCGCAGATATCGTGGTTCATTCCGCAACCAAATTCATTGGTGGACACGGAACCACAATTGGTGGAGTTATCGTTGACGGCGGAAAATTTGACTGGGAGGCAAGTGGAAAATTTGCATCTTTAACTGAGCCAAATCCAAGTTATCATGGCATCAGCTTTACCAAGGCAGTAGGACCGGCAGCATTTGTAACCAAGATTCGTGCAATCTTACTCCGTGATACCGGAGCAACTTTATCTCCGTTCCATGCATTTATCTTCTTACAGGGATTAGAGACATTATCCTTAAGAGTAGAACGTCATGTACAGAATGCATTGAAGGTAGTAGAGTTCTTAAATAACCATCCACAGGTGGAGCGTGTAAATCATCCTGCAGTAAGTACAGATCCAAAGCAGCAGGAATTATATAAGAAATACTTCCCGAACGGTGGCGGTTCTATTTTTACCTTTGAAATCAAAGGTGATGACAGAAAGGCAAAAGATTTCATCGACAATCTGGAAATCTTCTCCTTACTGGCAAATGTTGCAGATGTAAAATCTCTGGTGATTCATCCAGCATCAACCACGCATTCCCAGCTTAGTGCAGAAGAATTAGAAGAGCAGGGAATCTACCAAGATGGCCCAGATCCTTGTAAATAATCCGGCGGACAAGGCAGAACAGTTGAATCGTATGTATCTGCCTGATTGTGTGTTTGGCGGACGATCAGGCGTCTGATCGAGTTTTCCAATGAGGAGACGGACGCAGTAAAAGTAAAAGCAGAGAAGCAGTTACAGGTAGCAAAAAATATTTATCGTAAACGATGGATGCGCAGTTTACGCAGGTCAGAAAAGATTTATCCCAGATATCCAGCACGATCGACAATACGCAGATCGCAATCGGAATCATTGCAAATGGCGCTGACAGTTCAGCAACACAGACACAGACGCAGTCAAAAACAAATGAGATCCAGGAGCGTTTAGAGCACACCAATCAGACGGCAGCAGGAGCTTTGGAGACAACGGAGAAGTGCGGGGGGTCATTGAAACTGGCAAGAATGAGTCGGATGAACTGGCAAGACAGTCCGTGATCGTAGATCAGTCCACAGAGCAGATTTCCCAGACCATTGAGAAACTGGTGGAACATGCGGAATCACAGATGCATTTCCAGCCAGACAAACCTGTTGGCACTGAACGCTTCAATCGAGGCTGCCCGAGCAGGAGATGCCGGAAAAGGTTTTGCCGTTGTTGCAGAGGAAATCCGCCAGCTGGCAGAAATGACCAAGGTATCAACGGAGCAGATCACACAGATCATGAATGAACTGACCTATCCAAAGGATACACAGACCGAACTTAAGAATGCGGTAGACAGTATCGATGTGCAGCGTGAAAAGGTAAAAAAACGGACATGAAAGCTTTATAACCGTTGAGGAAGATGTGAAATCTTTAGTAGGAGATATGACGACGGTAAGCGATGAGGTATCTGCCGTTCTAAGTGCCAATGAAGTGATCGTAGACGGAATCTCTACTTTGTGAATCACGCAGGAGATTTTGCAAGCATTCCGCAAGCAGAACGGATATGGATGGTCTGCATGACATGTGTAGCAATTTTTCAACAGCTGTCGATCATACATTCGAAGCATTGGAGAATCTGAAGGCGATTGCAGCAATTGATGAAGAATAGAAAAATAGAGAACAGAGAGAGGACTGCCTTGTGCAGTCCTTTTGAGCCTAAAAAATGGAAACCCCTGTTGAGGGAAAGTAGTAATGCGCCGCAGGGATGCGCAGAAAAAGATTCAATATGGAATTAAATATAGTATATAAATATGCAAATTAAATTTATAGTTTATATAATGGAATGATTCAGGAGGAAGAGAAAATGAATGCAAAACAACTGACCGCAGCAGAAACAATTGTGATGAAGTGTATCTGGGACGCAGACCATGAGATGTCACTGGCAGAAATCGTAAAGAATGCAAATGAGAGATACGGAAAGGAATGGAAGCCACAGACCGTATCGACTTATCTGGCAAAACTCTGCCTGAAAAATTATATCCAGATGAAACGAGCCGGAAGAACGATCACCTATGAAATACTCATCACGGAAGAGGACTACAAGAGTGAGCAGGCGAGGGAGTTTGTCGCATTCTGGAATAATGGTTCGCTCAAGCAGTTTATCACCGCTTTTTATAAGGATGAACCGGCTTCCAAAGACGAGATTGAGGAACTTCGGAAAACTATGGAGGAACTGGAAGAGTAGTTTTAGGGTGAAAGAGGTTTATTCTTCTTGATAAAGAGCATATGACACATGAGGAAAACAAGATGAGATATAGAACGATTGTAAATGATAAAGTAGTATATGAAAGTTATTTTGCCTGTGTGTTTCACAGATAGCGTTTTATGGTGTAAGGAAAAATGTCATAGGTGAAGTTACCAAAGTAAGATAGATCAGCAAACAGAAGGAGTGCAGAAAAATGAAATTTAAAATAATTATAAATTATAAGTCGGTACGTGAATGTTATATGGCAATAAATCCGATGATTCGAAAAATTTTATATGGTTTTATCGGTACATCCTTAGCAATGTCAATTGTTTTTTATTGTTTTCATCAAATAGTTTTTTCAGCAGCATTTTTCTTGTTTATATTTGCGATTATTATTGAAAATCAATTAATTATGAGACATGACACCAAAATGATGATGGACAAAATAGAAGATTTAACTCATACAAATGAACTTTGGGGAGAAATTGTATTTGAAGAGTCTGCATTAAAAAGTAATTCCATATGGAAATACGGAGTCTGAGTATTCTATGGAATACAGTAGGTTTAAAAGATTTTTACATACTGAAACATTATTGTGTCTTCGGGGATAAAAGAAAAAATCGAGAAGGGACTGACGCAGGAAACAATCATCATTGATAAAACAGTTTTAACAGAAGCAGATATGCATAATTTGATTTCCCTGATTCATGAGAAAATGCCACAGGTATTTCTTTTTTACATGTATGCTTCGAGTGAAATCCACTGAACTAATGATACAAAATATGTGTGTGGCTGTGGCAGCATTTATTGCGCCGACATGGTTGAGTGTTCATAACTGCAGGATTGCGGCAATGCGTTTATGCAAAAAAGTATAAGATGGAAAATGAATTTGGTAAATTAAATTTACTGCCTGATAGTGTAGAAATTAACGATTTTGATGTAGAAAGCAGGATTGTGGGGTATGAATCAATCAGTAACTATTACAAATTGAAACACTATTATTTTTTTCTGATAATTACAGACGAAGTGATTCCCATTTTTGTCGATAAAAAAACATTAACAAATGAGGAAATGCAGAAATTAGAACTTCTGGTAGCAACAGAAAATGCCACAGTTGAAGAATCAGACTGCAAAAACGATAAAACGGAGATTTGCTTTTTATAATCTTCATTCTCAAGGAGACTTGTATGGTATGTGAAACGCTGATAAATAAAAAATTAATGTACAGATTGTATGCTGCCAGCCGTTTGACGAAAATATGCGTGCTCTTATTATTGATTTTGGTTAAACAGATGTTAGATATGGCATCTATAGAGTCAAATAAGAGTTCTTCATTCTTTCTCATAGGATTGAGCATTTGGGCAATCGTGGAGATTGTGGTGTATTTCGTTGACCAGAGGAGAGAAGCAGTCTGCATTTTGAAACAATATGATGTAAAGCAGTTTCGTCAGGTGGTATCTTTTGAAAAAGAAGTGATCAGAGTGACAAACGTAATCAATGATACAAATTTTGAAATTCCTTATGGCGAGATCAAAAATTACGAAAGAAAAAGTATCTTCTTATTTTTCAGACAAAGGACCAACATATCATTATTCTTGACAAATTGCAGATGTCAATTGCGCAGCAGGATGAACTGCTTCGGATCATTCACAAAAAATGCCGTGGCTGCGAGCCAGAGGGATTAGCATAGTTTCAGGTTGGAAAAAGGAGTGAGGAATAAAATGGAGTTTGAATGCAGAATTAATCGAAAAAGCGCAAAGGAAATATATAGAAAGACCGGGAAGAACGTTGGTATAACAATTATAAAAATCATTTTCTGTTTTTGGCGATATGTCTGTTTTTTTTTTGCTGATAAAAGATATTGCGATGATCTTACTGTTGGCAGGTTCCTTGATAGCAACGGTGATATTTTTAATCATTTATTATCAAAGACAACTTAATATGATCTGTCCAAAAAAGAAAAGACGGCAGTAGGGAATACCTCCAAAAAGTGGCATTTCTCGAAGATGAAATTGCGGTATCAGGAGATTTGAATAATATTGTTTGTAAGATTGCATACAAAAGAATCAAAAAATATTATTCCAGCCAGCATTATTATATTTTTAAAACCAGAGGCGGATTACTCTTTTGTGTAGAAAAAAAAAGCAAAATTTCGCCAGCAGACAGAGAAAAACTTGCAGAACTTTTCAGAACAAAAATGCCACAGTTAAAAATACCGTGGAGTTGCAGCAAAGTATATATGGACGTTAGAAAATAAAAAAAAAATATTCTGAATTTACAGAAATAGTCTGAAGAGGTACTGATTGAAGTTGTCCGGGAAAAAATGTCACAGGTGAAGTTACCAAAATAACGGTCAGGATGTGTTGAAAATGGAATTAAAAAAGAAGCAATTGTATAGTATAAAATATAAAATGAAAAATTAAATTTTGGGTTTATAAAACAAAAGATTTAGGAGAAAATGAATGCAAACGAGGAATATGGAAAAAGAGTGAAAACAATCATCAGTTTAAAATAATTTTTAATTACAATATATTTGATAAGTATTTTCAAAAATATTTCCATGGTATAAGGCAGTGTATGGGGCAATAGTGTTTGGCGTAGGGATTTTGACCGTAATTTTTGAGAGATATGGTCAAAAAGGACAGGCAATATTTATGCTTGGAGGTGGAGTTTTTTCTGCTCATTTTCTGGTATGCAGAAAAAAAAAAGAAAGTCTGCAAAATGACGATAGAACGGTTTCAAGATCAATATGGAATCAGAGAAATCCATGGAAGCTGCATCTTTATGAATGAATATTTGTTATATCAAAGAGATTTCAAGCAGGAAAAGAAGATTTCATATGAGTCATTTCAAAAATTTTATGATTTGAAAGAGGTTTATCTTTTAAGGACAAAACTATATATGTCCATAAGCAAAAGCGCAGGAACAGGCGGATCATTTAGGTTTATCTTCATTGATAAAGAGCATATGACACATGAGGAAAGAGAAATATTTCTTGCGCTGATTCGGGAGAAGATGCCACAGATAAGAAACGGTAATAGATAATATTTGTAACTATAAAATTAAATAAAGAAGAACAGCCAATTATCATTGTGATGTGCAATCCCTGCTGTAACCATTTTTACATAGGTTCCTGTTTCTCCTTTTTACTACCATAATTTTTCTCCTTTATGTGTGATATTTGATTTGCAAATTACTTATTAAGAAGCATATAGTTTGAGGAATAGAAAACAGAAAGGGAATTTTTTTATTTGTAAGTATCAAGCTGTACCAATAATTGAAGATTCGCGTTTTCATATTCATTGAAAAACAGAGGAATCAAAAGTTTCCGAGTCGAATTCCGGTAAATACCAGAGCTGGCTCAAAAAATAAGCATTTAAGTCCTGATTTTTTAAAAAAATGTATCCGTGTCTGGCATAGATTTCATTTTTTGCCAGATGAATGATTAACGGAGGGACATTGCTAAAGTCGGAAGCCTGATAATATCTTGTATCTGTAGCATAAATCGGGTAAATATTCATGGAAATATCCCGGACTTCCATTACATTTTCCATATATCGGACATACTCCGGGTAAAAGGAGCAGTAGTCGTGATAGGTGTTCCGTTTTTTGGAGTTCTTCCAAAATCTGGCTTTCGTCCCAGTCATCGCTGTATTTCTGCAAAGATTGTTCCGGTAAATCGTTTTCTTCTGAAGAGGAGGCAGTTTCACTGGTTTCTGTTATCGCTTCATCCATTTGTTCTTCTGTTGATCCATAGTTGTTGTATTTTTCATAGTCAGATGTCTGGGTATCTGTCTCGGTGTCAGATGTTATATTTTCTGGATAAAAGATCGTTTTTCGTATCAGCCGTATGACCGCAGGCAGCAATCAATATGCAGCATGGTAATAAGATGCAAACTAAAAATTTTTTCTCATGGTTAATTTCTCCCTTAATTTAACGTATAGGTTGCTGTGCTTTTTATAGAAATTCTTTTTTCATAAAGTTGTTAAAATACAGATGTTATCTTATCACATTTAGCTTTGGTCGTATATAGTTTTGAAAGAATAAAAAACTAAAAAATATAGTTAATACTTTCTTGCATAAAAAAATAAAATACTGTAAACTGAAAATATAGTTTACAGATTTAAACATCGTACACATTATCTTTAGCATATAGGAATATCTGGTTAAGTGGAAGATTAGTATAGGGGAAAGCAATATGAACAGTAAAATCAAAACAGAATTTTTGCAAATAAAGAGAATCGTATCAAGTGCGGCATCACAGGCGGAACGATTGCGCTGGCGGTCATTATTTTTACAGTGATGGTGTTCATGGAGGAAAAATGAAACTCCAAATAATCCCACTGAAACCGTTTCACAGACGGAAAGTGACACACAGACAGAAGAAGAGGCAGGATATTCTTTCAACGCGGGCGATCTTTACGATATGCGGCTGGATGCACAGACAATCGAAGATTATTATATGAAATCCTGTGGCGACCAGTTCAATCTGTATACGATCGATGAGGATGGTGGGCTCTGGGGAAGTGGACATAATGAGTATGCGCAGATTGGACTTGGGTATGCGGACGAGGAATTTCATGAGCAAAAAAGTAAAATCGCGGAACACGTTGTGCATGTGGACTATTCCCAGAAAGACTTTGTTGTCTATCTGACGGAGGAAGGGAAACTTTATGGTCTTGGAAATGATTCTACCTATATGTTATTGCAGCATACAGAAATGCCAGTGGAAGATTTGGTATATCCGACAAAACGGTATGTCACCAGTCCGGCACTTTTTGCTGGAAGATGTCAGTTATGCGCGGTGCGGACGTGATGATGTAGTTGCATTGAAAAAGGATGGTACAGTCTGGACATGGGGAATGATCTGGAATTATCAGAGTACGGGATATTGTATCACAATGCCACAGCAGATTCTGACAGATGTGAAGATGATCACAGGCGGATGGTTTAACCACGCCGCACTCAAGGAAGATGGAACACTCTGGACGTGGGGGATACAACTTCAGTGGAAACTGCGGAACGGATAAAGCCACGATGATTGAAACGCCGGTGCAGGTGGCAGAAGACGTGCAGCGCGTGTGGACAGGACTTTTGAATTATTCAGCCAAAGAGGATGATATTACCGATATGGAAGAATTCGGTAATGATTATGTGGATAATACGATCATTGAAAAAAACAGACGGCACATTCTATGCATGTGGAATGGGTGTCGGCGACAAAAGTGTGGTATTGCCGCAATATTATGAAGTGTCGGAGCTTGACACGGTCTGCTCATCAGAGTTCCTTCCGCTTGACTGGAATGAAGAAATGTTGAACAGGAAACAAAGAGAATACATCGAGCGAAAGGAGAGCCAGAGCGAGGAGGCTGTTCTTGCAAGAAAAATGAAGCGTTATTGGAAGAGATAGACAAAAACTACGATATGGAGAAACTGAAACGCAAAGTTCCTCGTTTTTCGGAGGATGATAAGATCAATGAGACATATTATCATGCGATCAAAACACTGGATACAACGGATTTCTGCCGGATGGGAGATACTGCTTTTTATATAGAGCAGGACGGCAGAACAGATGTGGAACGGTTTCAGGAACAGAGGGCACAGCATTATAGTCCGGAAAGAGTTGCGGTGGCAGATGTGGATGGCGATGGTACGGCAGAATTACTATTTTTTATTGAAGGAACTTGTGTGAGAGATTCGGCAGAATATGTCTATCGGTATTCAGAAGAAAAAAATGCTTTTGAACTTGAATTTGAATATTCAGCGGGATGTAATTATTATCAGAACGGAGTGATTAAGGCAAAGCCGCTTCACTCAGGTTTTATATATCAGGATGATTTTTTGGCCGTATAGTGTATTTCAGTATGATGAAAATAAAAACGAGTTTGTGCTTACAGCCAGTGTAGAGGAGATTCCAAAAGCCCGGAAAATCCAGATAATTTTCCAGAGGAATATGATAAGGACGGGGATGGGAAAAGTGTATATCATCAGTCAGGGAGAATCCGTTAAATATTTAGATGAACAAGAATATCTTGCATGGGAAAAACAGGTTTTCTGGATGCCGGAGATGAAAATAGATTGGTGTGAATTAGGAAGCAATAAAGAGTTATTGGAAGAGATAGACAAAAATTACGATATGGAGAAACTGAAACGCAAAGTACCTCGTTTTTCGGAGGATGATAAGATCAATGAGGCATATTATAATGCAATCAAAACACTGGATACAACGGGATTTCTACCGGATGGGAGATATTGCTTTTGGTAGAGCCGGATGGAAGAACGGATGTGGAACGGTTTCGAAAACAGCTGGAGTGTGCTCATGGTCCGAAAGAATTGCAGTGGCGGACGCAGATGGAGACGGTGATGGCAAAATGAGAATTACTTATTTTACATTGATGGAGTTTATATGGCAGATTTAAGATGAATATGTCTATCGGTATTCGGAAGAAAAAAATGGTTTTGAACTTGAATTTGGATCTACAGGGGATTGATTATTATGAGCATGGAGTAATTAAGGCAAGTCCGCTGCATTCGATGTATAGTGACTATCAGGACGGTTTTTGGCC
>VOFC01002158.1_pt1 | contig 31266 bp, 58 predicted proteins | sample 5384161 | NCBI WGS metagenome assembly VOFC01 (sample SAMN12384722, study PRJNA508395) | human gut metagenome | isolation source: healthy gut B | host: Homo sapiens
TCTGACTGTAACCATGTCCTTTCCCAAATACGATCTGACCGGCTTGCTGCGTATGGGAATTTACCCGATTGTGCTCTTTATTGTCGGTGAAATTTCCTTCCGCGACAGTATTCACCGGCTTCGGATTGTCCTTCCGCTCATCTGCTTTGTGGGGCTGTTCAATCCGATCTTTGACCGTCAGGTAATCGGGCATATTGGTACTGCTCCGCTGACAGCAGGGATGCTTTCCATGGTGACGCTGATGATCAAAGGTATTTACAGCGTACTGGCGGCGTATCTTCTGATTGCGACAACATCCATCGAGAAAATCTGTTATGCACTGCGTCTGGTTCATATCCCTGCCATTCTGGTGACACAGGTGCTGCTGACGTACCGCTATGTCACGGTGCTTCTTGAAGAGGCAAACCGTATGACCCAGGCGTACAGTCTGCGCGCGCCGAATCAGAAGGGTGTTCATTTCAAGGTATGGGGAACACTGGCCGGCCAGCTGCTTCTGCGCAGCATGGACCGCGCAAATGAGGTGTATGAAAGCATGACTTTGCGTGGCTATCAGGGAGAATTTTACTATACAGCGAAGGAGCCGTGCAAAGCGAAGGACTGGCTGTATATGGGTGTGTGGTTTGTACTTTTTGCCGTACTGAAAGTAACGGGATGAAGCACTGCGTGGGAAGACATCTATTTGCAACAAGTCGGAAGAAGTAGAAAAGCAACCTGGTGCAGTTGCCTGCACGCGGGAAGAGAAAAGAATTGTCGGGAGATATCAAAAATGAGCCATATTCACATCAATTTTGAACATGTTAATTATTCTTACGAAAAATCAGTCCCGATTCTGCAGGACATCACGTTTACTGCACACGAAAATGACAGCATCGGGCTGATTGGAGCGAACGGTGTTGGAAAATCGACGCTGCTGAGACTTCTGGTGGGACTGAATCTGGACTACGAAGGCAGCATCCGTGTGGAGGAAATGCCGGTTGTAAAAAGAGATGCTTCCCAAAGTGCGCGAAAAAATCGGCTATGTCTTCCAGGATTCCGACAGTCAGCTTTTCATGTCGACGGTATTTGAGGATGTTGCATTTGCTCCGCGAAATTACGGGCTGCCGGAGGAAGAGGTGGAAAAACGTGTAAACCATGCACTGAAACAGATTCACATCGAGCATCTGCGGGACAAACAAATTTACAAAATGTCGGGCGGAGAAAAAAGATGGCATCGATCGCGACGATTCTCGCTATGACACCGGATATTATCCTGATGGACGAGCCATCGATTGCACTCGATCCCAGAAACCGCAGATCACTGATCCACATTCTGAACGATTTTGAACATCTGTGGAGGCTGGCAAGAAAGGCTGCGGCAGAGCACATGGCAGCCCTTTACAGCGACATGGATCGTATGCTGTGTGAGGATATTTCCAGAGCTGAAAAATATACCATCCAGAGGCATGATGAACGCCAGCTGCTGACTACAGTGGGACCGGTTTGCTTTACCCACACGCTGTTCCGAAGCTGTAAGGATGGAACCTGCCATTATCTTCTGGATGAATGGATGGAACTGGATGCCCATGAAAGACTGAGCAGCCGTGCGGAAGCTGAGGTGCTGGCCGAAGCGGTAAAGACCAGCTATGCCAGTGCTGCCAGGGTACTGGGAGAAGATTCGTTGATCAGCAAGACTGCTGTCATGGATAAGGTACACGGAATCCAGACAGAACTGCCCCTTCCCGAAGCCGGAGAAGAAAAGTGGTGGAATACCTTTATGTTGAGGCAGACGAGGATCACATCCACAAGCAGGAGAAAAAACGGAACAGAGAAGAAGGGCAGCATAATCGGGAAGCTGTTGTATCTGTATGAAGGACAGGAACAGAAAGACGGCGGAAGGAACTGAAGAACGTCTTCTACCTGGGGAGGCCTTTTGCAGCGGAGGCGAAGCAAACAGACATATGTTTGAACGGATGCAGGAATACATCGACACGAACTACGAGAGCCGGTATCTGAATGCGGTGTATATCAGTGGAGATGGAGGAGCATGGATCAAAAAGCAGGGGCGGAATATATTGAAAAGGGAGTTCCGGTACTGGATAAGTTCCATATGATGAAATATATCAACAAGGCGTCCAACCAGATGCTGATGAGGAGGGGGAAGCCAAAGGACGGCTGTGGAAGGCCCTGTATAAGGGCAAGAAAAAAAGTTTGTAAAGACTATAAAAGCTATCCGGAAATGTGCGCCGAACGAAAAGCAGTGAATGACTGTGAGGAATACCTGCTGAACAACTGGGATGGCGCAGTGAGAAGAATGCAGGATAAGAATGTCTATGGATGCAGTGCAGAAGGTCATGTGAGTCATATGTATTCCGACCGGATGAGTTCCCGTCCGATGGGTTGGAGCGAAGCCGGAGCGGATGCGATGTGTCAGCTGAGATGCTATGTGAAGGATTACGGAGAAGAAAGATCCTGGAACTGGTAAAGTACCGGCGGAGCCATAAGCAGGAAGAAGCAACGGGAACCGAGGAGATATCAGTGCGTCCAAACAGGGGATACATGAGGAGTCTGTTACTCCACAGTCATGACAATGACAGGGTATACATCGAAAAGCTGCAGGCAACCATCCCGAGTATAGACATCCGGAAAAAGCTTGCAATCCGGGGAGCGTCTGGGAGGTATTTGACAAAACACTGTGGGAGAAGTAGACTATGAGAAAACGATCTGGGCAAGTTCATAGCAGGGGAATCTTCTGCGACTCTCCAACTGACAGTAAGTTTACTCTATCGAACACAAGGGTCTGCTATTGACGTGGAAAGCGTGCAAGAGTAAAATAATAGTACCGGAAAGGAGATCATACGATGGATATTATAGAGAAGATCGGTGATACCATCACCGAAAAAAAGGGAAAAGTAGCGGCAGACAAAGCAAAAGAACTGGCAGCCATTGCTAATCTGAAGAGCCAGATCTCTACCTGCGAGGAAGTCATGAAGAAGAACTATCTGGAGATCGGCAAGATCTATTTTTGAACAGTACAGCGATATGCCGGAGCCTCCTTTTTGAGAAGCAGTGCGAGACCATTAAGAACAGCCAGAGAGCCATTGCAGATTTACAGGAAAAGATCGAACAGCTGAAAACAAAATAAAACAGAAGATAGAAATACGAAAAAAACAGGGTTGACAGCAATCCTGTTTTTATTTATAATGCAGACATAACAACGTTATGTGAACGAGTGAACAGATGTAAAACATAGAACACAATAAGGAGGGAAATGACATAAAAAATGCCCTTAAAACAGGAAACGCAAAATGAGAATAAAGAGACCAGAAAGCATCTTCTGGAATGTGCGGGGAGGGAGTTCCTGGAAAAAGGATATATGAAGGCTTCCCTGCGGAACATCTGCAAAGAAGCCGGGGTGACCACGGGAGCATTGTATTTTTTCTCAAAAGATAAGGAAGATCTTTTTGCTGCATTGGTGGAAGAAACCGCTGAAACAACTCTATCTGACAATGGAGGAACATTATGCTGCGGAGATGCGAAGTGAAACGCAGGTGGTCAGACTGGAACAGAACGATGATGACCTGGAGACCTCGAGAGAGATCATAAGGCAAATGTATGCGAATCGGGATGCCTTTCTATTGTTGTTGACAAAGTCTCAGGGGTCCCGATTTGAAAATTGTCTGGATGAGGTCGTGGATATCTCGGAGCAGCAGTACCGCAGATTATGCGATATGGTGACGACGCCACCGGAAGACCGCGGGTCGATGATTACATGACACACTGGATGGCCCACATTATGGTAGATACTTTTGTACACCTGTTTCTGCATGAATCGGAGGAAAGTATGGCATTGAAGCATGTGGATGCCCTGACGAGGTATCTGGTGCGCGGATGGATGGGCATAATGACGGAAAGCTAAAATACTATGCACCCCAAGAAGTTTGGACTTTGCAGGGGTGCTGTTTCAGAGCATTAACATAACAGTGTTATGTTAATGAAAATCATTATCAATTAGTGATGAGGAGGCAGGATATGTATCTGGAAGTGAAGGATCTGAAGAAGAGCTATGGAGAAGGGCGGCGGTTATGTACAGGTATTAAAGGGAATCACCGCAGGAGTGGAACAAGGTGAAATGTGTGTCATCCAGGGTACCAGCGGTTCCGGCAAATCCACGTTACTCAATTGTATCGGAGGCTTGGATACGGTAGATTCCGGATCGATTGTCGTAGACGGGATGGAAGTGGAGGACTTGGAAGCAAGGCATTGTCCGATTACCGGGAGAAGCTGGGGTTCATTTTTCAGTTCTATAATCTGGTGCCCAATCTGACAGTGAAAGAGAACATTCAGGTTTGTCAGTATCTGACGAAAAATCCTTTGAATCTGGAGGAATTACTGCAGGTACTTGGTCTGACGGAACATCAGAACAAGTTCCCGGCACAACTTTCCGGCGGACAACAGCAGCGTTGTGCAATTGCCAGAGCCTTAATCAAGAATCCCAGCCTTCTGTTATGCGATGAGCCTACGGGTGCGCTGGATTCCAGGACTTCCCGGGATATTCTGATACTGCTGGAGGATATCAACAGACAGTATGGCACCACGATGCTGATCGTTACGCATAATAATTCCATTAAAAATATGGTGCATCAGGTCATTATGATCAAGGACGGACAGATCAGCAAGAATTATCGGAATGAGAAGCGTGTTCCTGCGGCAGAACTGGAGGATTTGTAGGATGCAGAGGATATTAAGCAAACGAGTACTTCGGGATATCCGGGAAAACCTGCTTCGGTATCTGGCACTGTTTTTCCTGGTGGCACTGGTCATGTATATGGTGGTGGCTATTGTGGGGGCGTCTGAGACGATCATGCAGGGAACAGAGGAGAGTGCCGCTGTTCATCACAGAGAGGACGGACAGTTTGGAGTTTTTGTCCCGCTGACCGAAAAAGAGACCGCACAGATCACGGATAAAGGTGTGACACTACAGAGGATTTTTCCCTGGATTTTCATCAGGGCCAGTCCACGCTTACGTGTCTATCAGGCGAGAGAAAGATTGATCTGTTTGCTCCTGAACAGGGGCAGGAAATGCCCACAGGGGAAATCCTGCTGGAACAGCACTATGCGGAAAAACATGAACTGCAATTAGGAGATACTCTTATCGTTGGGGGAAAAGAGTTCACCGTTGCCGGAATCGGCAGCACGCCGGATTACGATGCTGCTTTTGAGAAAACGTCAGATACCACTGTAGACAGCAATCTGTTTGGCTTCGGATTTGTCACGGCAGAGGATTACGAAGCTCTGAAAGCAGGCGGACAGAATTTCCGGACGGAGGATTATACTTACACCTATCTGCTGAATGAGCCATGACGGATCAGGAACTGAAGGAACTGCTACAGTCCTTCGAACTGGATCGCAGTAAGGTGACAGATACCTATTTTCTGGAAATGCTGGCAGATGCAGAAGAACGAAGAATGATATTCAGGACGGTATCCAGGAACTTCTGGATGGCGTGAATGAGCTGTGGACGGCGTAGATGAACTGGCAGAACATAATACAGATCTTACGGATGCGGCAGATACCCTGTTTGATGCCATGCTGGAACAGGTGAATGACAGCCTGAAGGATGCCGGAGTGGAAGTGACACTGACTTCAGGAAATTATGAACAACAGCTGAATGCCATGATCGCTAATCCTCATGCCTACACTGCATCCTGCGGCAGAACCTGCAGGACGCGAAAAAGTCTCTGGAAGATCTGCAGGAGTTCCGGGATGGTGTGAAATCCTACACGGACGGTGTCAATGCGGCTTCTGCCGGAGGCGGCGCGCTGGTGGGCGGTATGAGTCAGATTACGGAGAACAGTGCTGCACTGAATCAGGGAGCTTATGCTATTTTTAATGCCATTCTGGGTATGGTGAATGAACAGTTAAAAAGGCTCGGTTGGAGCCATATGCGGCTTATGGAATCACCTTTCCCGGACTGACGGCTGGCGGTTACGGAGAGCAGCTGGATCAGCTGGCAACTGTCTGTACGAAGAAGGGAGCATCCCAGACAGCGGCGCAATTGGCAGCGGTGAAGGGACATCTGGATAAAGTGGCACGGTTCCGCGATGGTGTCAAAGCTTATACGGCAGGTGTGGGAGAGGCAGCAGGCGGATCCCAGCAGTTGTTTGGTGGATTGAGTGTCCTGTATACTGCCAGTGAACCATTGGTAAGCGGAACGGATGCTGTAGTGGATGCTCTGATGGACATGGTGGAGGCACAGCTGAAAGAAAATAATATTACTGTGGATCTGACCGCGGATAATTATAAGGAAGAATTGGATCGGTTGGCTGGCAGAGGGCAGCAGCATGGATATAAAATTGCGGGATTCCTGCAGGAAGCAAAAGACACCCTGGCGGATCTGGAGGATTTCCGGGAAGGAATCATCATTATACGGATGCAGTGAGCGAGATCGCAGACGGAAGTAAGGAATTGCGGGATGGCGTGTGGGAGGAACTGCAGGATGAAGCCAATGATATGATCGATGAGTATTTTACTTTCGATATCGACAATCTGACACAGTTTCTGGTGGCAGGGGATAATCCCCGTATCGATGCCGCTGCGGGGATGTGGTCATCAATAGGTTTGCCGGTATCCTGGCCGGAATTATTCTCATGGTCCTGTTTACTTATGTGATTTCCGTATTTGTGATACATAATATTGAAAAAGGAAAGCAGCGTCATTGGCGCATTATATGCCCTGGGTGTGACCAGGGCAATTGCTGTTCCACTATCTGTTAAATCCCATGCTGATCTCTTTCCTGGGCGGTGCTGTCGGATGCATCCTGGGATTTTCCAAATACGGAACAGGCTGGCAGATGGGCGATAGTATTGCATATTATTCTCTGCCGCCTATGCAGATCGTGACACCCGGTTATCTGCTTTTTACAGTCTGATCATGCCACCTGTGACGGCAGCAGTGGTAAATTATCTGGTGATCAATAAAAAAGTTAAAACGCTCGGCTCTGTCACTGCTTCGTAACGAGCAGACCGGCAGGGCCGGAGGGTACAAGAACATGAATCTGGGAAATATGAAATTTCTGCTCAGATTCCAGATCAGACAGATGCTGCGGGAAATACGTTCTGCATTTGCTGTTGTGATCGGTATGTTCATCTGCCTGCTGATCCTGATGCTGTCCATAGACTGCGGTACTGTGTATCAATTTTGGAAACGCCTGTCTGGAAGAAACAAAAAATATGCTTATATGTATACTTATAAATATCCTACGGAGGATGTTCCGGAGGGTGGAACACCGGCGTATGTCGAGAATCTGAAAAAGGAAGCCTATGGGTATAATCTGGATGTGACAGTGCTGGGGATTGATGATGACAATCCGTATTTTCCCCATAGCAACAGCAGACAAGAAAAATGAGATTGTGATCTCCAGTGCTGCGGCACAGAAATTCGGTGTGAAGGCGGGTGACAAGCTGGTGCTTTCCGATGAGGTGAATGAGAGATTATGCATTCACTGTGAAAAAATATTGTGAATTTTACATCCGGTGTCTATGTTTTTCTGGATAGGGATGTCATGCAGGAAATTGTTTGATCAGGAGGACGATTATTATAATGTAGTGTTTGCAGATCATGCACTGGATATTGATAATGGCAGATTATATGCCACAGTATCCAAAGATAATGTGGCGGAAAGCTCACAGATTTTTACAGATATGATGGGACCGATGGTAGTAATGCTCGTGGCAATATCTGCACTGATTTTTCATGATCGTCATGTATCTGATGATGAAAGTGATGATCGATCGTTCCACTTTTCCATTTCACTGATGAAAGTATTCGGTTACCATAGAAGGGAGATACGAAGACTCTATCTGGACGGGAATTTCTATGTGATTCTGCTGGGGGAGCGGTGATCTGCGTTCCACTGGCAAAATGGAGCATGGATCTGGTGTATCCGTATTGCATTGCAATGTTGCTATCGGCATGGACCTAAAGTTACACCGCAGATATATATTATGATTTATGGTGGAATTCCTTTATGCTATATGGTGATCAATTTCCTATTTGGTAGGCAGATTGAATAAGCTGGTACCTGCAGAGGTATTAAAGAACAGAGAGTAGCCTTAATAAAGGCTGCTCAGACTGCAAGGCAAAACGCTTCTGGAGTGCTGACCAAAAGCGTTTGTCTACAGTCTGAGGCAGTCAGCTGACTGCCTTTTTTTCTTCTCAAGGAAACTCATTGAATGTTAAAAAAAAGTATGGTATGATAAAGGGCAGAACAAAGATACGAGAATTACGGAGGTTTTGCATAGAATGGAACAGTACAAGCAGGAATTTATTGAGTTCATGGTGGATTGTAAGGCATTGAAATTCGGAGAGTTTACCTTAAAGAGCGGTAGAAAGTCTCCTTTCTTTATGAATGCTGGTGCGTATGTCACCGGTTCTCAGCTGATGAAGCTGGGGAGAGCTATGCCGAAAGCAATTCACGATACCTATGGTGATGATTTTGATGTATTGTTCGGACCTGCCTATAAGGGCATTCCCATCAGTGTTGTAACCGCAGTGGCTTACAGCAAATTATATGGCAAAGAGATTCGTTACTGTTCCGACCGCAAGGAAGAGAAGGATCATGGCGCAGATAAGGGAAGCTTCCTGGGAAGCTCCTTAAAAGATGGCGACAGAGTCATCATGATCGAGGATGTTACCACTTCCGGCAAATCTATGGAAGAGACCGTTCCCAAGGTAAGAGGAGCAGCCAATGTAGAAATCGTTGGTCTGATGGTATCCCTGAACCGTATGGAAAGGGTCTGGGCGGCAAGGTCAGCGCACTGGAAGAGATCAAGGAAAAGTACGGATTTGATGCACATGCCATCGTAACCATGCAGGATGTCATCGATCATCTGTACAACAAGCCTTACAAGGGACAGGTATACATTGATGATACTCTGAAGAAGGCAATTGACGAATATTATGCTGTATACGGTGCTTAAGCAGACGGCTTCGAAAGTTTTGGATAGAAGACAGGAGGATTCCATGGAAGAGAAAATCTATAAGATCATGCGTGGAGCAGGTGCTCTGAATATTGTATTGGGAGTGACCTCCCTGGTAGTCGGAATCGCGGCAGGAGTACTGCTGATCATCAGTGGCGGCAAGCTGGTCTCCGGCAAATCACGTATTCTGTTCTGATCACAAATGAGAAGGAAAACGCCGTTAGGGCGTGAAAATTGGGCATTTCCATACCGGAAGTGCCCTTTTCGGGTTCCATGGGGGATTGCAGGTTACTGAAAGGCTTGAAAATAGTATGCGGAAAAAGAACTACATTTTTACGAATAAAAAACATTCCAACAGGGCGATCATGTCGACCATCCTGGGGGGCATCAGCCTGGTGTCCCTGGGGATCGTGACGTATCTGTCCTACAGTCAGGGCGGCGTGATGCACGGTGGATACGGTGTTACCGGTGTGTTGGCCACCATCTATTCCCTGATCGGACTGATCCTGGGAATACTGACCCTTCGGGAAAAAGATATCTATCGTATCTTTCCTGTGTTGGGAACAATATTAAATGTTGTTGCCCTTGGAGGTGTCAGCTTTTTGCTGTATCTGGGAAGCCGTCTGTAACGGATATTCTGGAACAGAAGCATTGGATCACACAGCAGTTATTTAGATAGAAGGAGCAATCAGATCTATGGAAGAAAGAGAATTATTACTGGAACGTCTGGAACTGGCCTTAGACAGGATCCGGGAGATCCCCGGGGAGGACTGGCAGGAAGAAAGCCTGCAGCACTGGAAAGAATATTTTACAGCGGTAGCAAAATTTTTACTGCTGATCGAGGATACCAGACAGTTCCTGGAGCAGGGAAAACAGAATACTGCCACTTTGGAAGAGCTGAAACAGCGTAACCATGCCCTGTATGAAGATATTTTACCGGAAAATTATGAGAACAGCTTTGCTAATCCTGCGGTGGCTGTAAAGTGTCTGGGAGAAGAATTCGGCGCACTGGCCGCCTTTTTTATACGGAAATGCGGAGCCTGATCGGTTTTACCTACGAAGGACGTTTGGATGAGCTGGTGATCCGGATGGAGCTGTTTTCTGAGGTATATGCGGCATTTGTATATGAGGAGCAGGAGAATCACAGACTTCCGTCTTATGCGTCCATCCGCGAGATCCTTTACTGGTTCGTCAGCGATTACGCGGATGTGGCGGCGGAAGCACGGGTACGGGAACTGGTATGCCCGGGGAATAATTTTTGCAGCGGCAATTATCCGAAGGGCAGAACTTTACCGATCTGCGTTATCTCTATGCTTATGGAGAATACGTGGGGGAAAATGAACTGGCAATGGCGAAATTCCTGAATTCCCTGCCGGAGGAGACCATAAATACCATGGCAGACACTTATACCGAGGGGTACCGCATCGGTTTTGAAGTAACCGGCAAGGATCTGTCGAAGAAAGCGGTCGTGGATGTCCGTTATCAGTTGGGCTTCGAGCGCATGATGCAGAGAGCTCTGGAGAATTTTGAGAAAATGGGATTGCAGCCTGTGATCTATCGTGCAGCTGCCAGCATTTTGTACAATCCCTCCATTTACAAGAATGGCTTCTACAGTGTCAGCCCCAACAGACAATATGAGTTCGATCACAAGGATGACAAGGCACTGTTCTTGGATAAAATGTATTGCAGCCGGAAACTGGAAGTCATGCATACCGCTTTTGAAAAATATAAGACAGAGGCCAGAGGCTATGCGGGCCCGGCCGTGGTGGAGACCTTCGGTGAGAAAGATTTCGCACCGGTGAACAAGCCGGAAGCGGTGAAAATGACGGATGAGCAGAGCGCTCTTATGGTGGAGCACCGCGCCCAGATGGGACAGCTGCAGAGACAGTATATTATAGAAGAAGAGCGTAGCTTCACGATCATTGCGTTCCCCATCCCGGAGGTAGGGTGACTGCTTTGAGGAACTGTTCCGGGAGACGATACAGATCAACACCCTGGATTATAAAAAATATCAGAGGATCCAGCAGACCATCATCGATGCGCTGGATCAGGCAGACCACTGTGAGGTGAAGGGCTGTAACGGTAATCACACGGATATCACAGTGAATCTGTGGAAGCTCAAAGATCCTGCCAAAGAAACTATTTTTGAAAACTGCGTGGCAGACGTGAATATTCCCGTGGGAGAAGTATTTACCTCTCCGGTGCTGGAAGGCACAAACGGTGTGCTGCATGTGACAAAAGTGTTCCTGAACGGCTTGGAATATAAGAATCTGGAGATCACCTTCGAAAACGGCAGGATTAAAAACTACAACTGTGCTAATTTTGCCACGGAGGAAGAGAACAGGGCATTCATTAAAGGAAAATATCCTGTTCCGCCATAAGACACTGCCGCTGGGAGAATTTGCCATCGGCACAAACACTACGGCTTATGTGGCGACAAAGCGTCTGGGCGTGGAAGCCAGGATGCCGATCCTGATCGCGGAGAAGATGGGACCGCATTTTGCAGTGGGCGATACCTGCTATTCCCATGCGGAAGAGGTAAAAGTATACAATCCCGACGGCAAGGAGATCGTGGCAAGAGACAACGAGGTGGCGGCGCTCCGCAGTGTGAATCCGTCCAAGGCATATTTTAACTGTCATACGGACATTACCATTCCTTACGATGAACTGGCAGAGCTGACTGCAGTGAAAAAGGACGGCGGGCGGATCCTATCATTCAAAAACGGCAGATTCGTCCTTCGGGGAACTGCCGCTGGGAACGGAAGAACTGAACGAACAATTTTGCATGGCTCTGAATAGTTATCATAAGATTTCATAAAACCATTGCATCATTGACAAGATTTTAGTAAGATAAAATATATATGGATAAAATCGGTGAAACCGACACATGAGGAGGACATTATGGCAAATACAGAGAATTGCCCTAAGGTTGGCATTGTAATGGGTAGTGATTCCGATATGCCTGTGATGGCGAAAGCAGCAGACATTCTGGAAGAACTGGGCATCCCTTATGAGATGACCGTGATCAGCGCTCACAGAGAGCCGGATGTGTTTTTTGAGTATGCAAAAAGTGCGGAGGAAAAAGGCTTCAAGGTGATCATTGCCGGTGCCGGTATGGCAGCACATCTGCCCGGTATGTGTGCGCCGCTATTTTCCCTATGCCCGTCATCGGTATTCCCATGCACACTACTTCCCTGGGAGGCAGAGATTCTCTGTATTCCATCGTACAGATGCCCTCAGGCATTCCGGTTGCCACAGTAGCCATTAACGGCGGCGCCAATGCAGGACTTCTGGCTGCCAAGATCCTGGCTACTCCGACGCAGAACTTCTCGGAAAACTGAAAGCATACAGCACCAAATTAAAAGAACAGGTAGAAGCCAAAGGATGCAAAATTGCAGGAGATCGGCTATAAAAGCATACCTGGAAGGCATGAAAAAATAAGAAGATAAGACAGAGAATCCGGGACCTCTTAAGAGGCTGTCCCACTAAATAAAACGAAAGAGCCCCTGCGGCGGAAATGAGGAGAAAATGGATTACAAGAAAGCTGGAGTAGACATCGAAGCAGGCTACAAGTCTGTAGAACTGATGAAGAAGTACGTGAAGGAGACCATGCGTCCCGAAGTAATGGGCGGTATCGGTGGTTTCTCCGGAGCATTTTCCCTAGAGTGCCATCAAAGACATGGAGGATCCCGTGCTCCTGTCCGGAACCGATGGTGTAGGTACCAAGCTGAAGCTGGCATTTTTAATGGACAAGCATGATACCATCGGTATCGACTGTGTAGCCATGTGTGTAAATGATGTGGCATGTGCAGGTGGCGAACCTTTATTTTTCCTGGATTATATCGCATGCGGACGCAATATTCCCGAGAAGATCGCTACCATCGTAAAGGGCGTGGCAGAGGGCTGTAAGCAGTCTGACGCAGCACTGGTAGGCGGTGAGACCGCAGAGCATCCCGGACTGATGCCTGAGGATGAGTACGATCTGGCCGGATTTGCAGTAGGTGTGGTAGAGCGTAAGGATCTGATCACCGGCGAGAACATCAAGCCCGGTGATGTACTGGTGGGAATCACTTCCTCCGGTGTACATTCAACGGTTTCTCCCTGGTGAGAAAGGTATTCGATATGACAAAGAGAGCCTGGATACCTATTATGACGAGCTGGGCAAGACTCTGGGTGAGGCACTGCTTGCTCCTACCAGAATCTATGTGAAGGCTATGAAGTCTGTGAAGAACGCAGGCGTTAAGGTAAAAGGCTGCAGCCATATTACCGGCGGCGGTTTCTATGAGAATATTCCCAGAATGCTTCCCGACGGCATCCGCGCAGTTGTGAAGAAGGACAGCTACGAAGTACCCGCTATTTTCCGTCTGATGCAGAAAAAGGGCAACATTGCAGACGAGATGATGTACAACACCTACAACATGGGTCTTGGTATGGTGCTGGCACTGGATCCCGCAGATGTGGACAAGACTCTGGAAGCACTGAAGGCAGCAGGGGAGACCGCTTACGTGGTAGGTACCTGCGAAGCCGGTGAAAAGGGTGTGACCCTATGTTAAGAGTAGTCGTACTGGTATCCGGCGGCGGAACGAATCTGCAGGCGATCATTGATGCTATCGCAGCGGGCAAGGTCACCAACGCGCAGATCGTCGGTGTCATCAGCAACAACAAGACGGTGAAGAGCCTGGAGAGAGCACGTAATGCAGGAATTCCTGCGGTATGTGTGTCTCCGAAGGATTATGAGAGCAGAGAAGTATTTAACGATGCGTTGCTTGCAAAGGTGAAGGAGTTTACCCCGGATCTGATCGTACTGGCAGGCTTTCTGGTGAAGATTCCGGAGGCTATGGTACATGAATACAGCAATCGTATCATCAATATTCACCCGTCTCTGATCCCCTCTTTCTGTGGTGTGGGATACTATGGACTTCATGTGCATGAAAAGGCACTGGAGCGCGGTGTGAAGGTCACCGGAGCCACCGTGCATTTTGTGAATGAAGGCATGGATGAGGGCCCTATCATTGCACAGAAAGCAGTGGCAGTGGAAGATGATGATACTCCGGAAGTCATACAGAGACGTGTGATGGAACAGGCTGAGTGGCTGCTTCTGCCTCAGGCGGTGGATGACATTGCCAACGGACGGATCTGCGTCGTGAACGGAAAAGTAAAATGAGCAAATACAAACAGCGAAAAATTAAGGAAGGCAGAAGATATGGGTATGAAAGTATTGATCGTAGGTGGCGGTGGCAGAGAGCATGCCATTGCAACCTGTGTTGCAAAGAGTCCTAAGGTAGATAAGATCTATTGTGCTCCGGGCAATGCCGGGATCGGTCAGATCGCAGAATGTGTTCCCATCGGAGCCATGGAATTTGATAAGATCGTGCTTTTGCGAAGGAACAGGCCGTTGACCTGACCATCGTAGGTATGGACGATCCTCTGGTAGGCGGACTGGTAGATGCACTGGAGGCAGAGGGCCTGCGTGCTTTCGGACCCCGTAAAAAATGCAGCAATCCTGGAGGGCAGCAAGGCTTTTTCCAAGGATCTTATGAAGAAATATAACATTCCTACCGCAGCCTATGAGAATTTCGATAATGCGGAGGATGCTATTAAGTACCTGAAGGAGCAGGCAAGTTTCCTATCGTGCTGAAGGCAGACGGCCTTGCACTGGGCAAGGCGTACTGATCTGCAATACTTTGGAGGAAGCTCTGGCAGGCGTGGATGAGATCATGCTGGATAAGAAATTCGGTGCGGCTGGTAATCGTATGGTCATCGAAGAGTTTATGACAGGCAGAGAAGTCAGTGTACTTTCCTTTGTGGACGGCAAGACCATCCGGATCATGACTTCTGCACAGGATCACAAGAGAGCGAAGGACGGCGATCAGGGACTGAATACCGGCGGTATGGGAACCTTTTCTCCCAGCCCCTTCTATACAGAGGAAGTGGATGCATTCTGTAAGAAATACATCTACCAGGCTACCGTGGATGCCATGGCAGCGGAAGGCAGACCTTTCAAGGGAGTCATTTTCTTCGGACTGATGCTGACTCCGAACGGCCCCAAGGTATTAGAGTACAATGCCAGATTCGGTGATCCGGAGGCACAGGTGGTACTGCCCCGCATGAAGAACGATATTATCGAAGTCATGGAGGCTTGTGTGGACGGTACTCTGGATCAGATCGATCTGCAGTTTGAAGACAATGCTGCGGTCTGTGTGGTTCTGGCAAGTGACGGCTATCCCGTATCCTATGAGAAGGGATTATGTGATAAGCGGTCTGGAGAACTTCGACGGAAAAGACGGCTATTATTGTTTCCATGCGGGAACGAAGCTCACAGACAAGGGAATCGTTACAAACGGTGGTCGTGTTCTGGGGAGTGACAGCCAAGGGAGCTACCCTGAAGGAGGCCCGTGCCAACGCCTATGCGGCAACGGAATGGATCATACCTTCGAGAACAAATACATGCGTCATGACATTGGCAAAGCAATCGATGAAGCGTAAGACAGGTCAGGATACAGAAGGAGTTGCAGATGAAAAAAAGACAGTACAGAGAATAAGTAAATGCAAGGACTTTCTGGGGAATGCTTGCATTGGTGCTTGTGCTGGGAGCAGGACTTTTAGTGAGAATCTGGCGTTTGTCAGCCATGCGGAAAGCGCAGCCAAGGTAACAGCATCCAGTGCAAAGATCCGTAAGAGCGCGGATTCTTCCAGTGAAGTCATCGGCAGTGCGGCAAGGATAAGGCCATTTCCATCAAGAGCCAGACCAAGGGAGCAGATGGCTATACCTGGTATGAGGTATATGTGGATGCGAATACGCTGGGATATATTCGTTCCGATCTGGTAAGCATTACCGACGGATCTACCCCGCCGTCTTCTTCAGGTACAACAACGACTACAACGACTACAACGACTACGACCACAGCGACACCGGCGCCTGTTGTGAATGAGACTCCTGTGGAGGTTACTGCAGTGGAACCCCTGAGTGCTACCGTGACCGGAGGTCAGTCTGTTCGTGTGCGCAGCAATGCGTCTACCACCAGCCAGATCGTAACTACTGCAGAGAATGGAATGGCACTGACTGTCACCGGACAGGCAACAGGTACGGACGGCAATACCTGGTATCAGGTGAATTTCATCGCCAACAATACCGAAGTGACCGGATTTATCCGTTCCGATTATGTGGCGTTATCCGGAGAACTGCAGGCACCTTCCACAGAGCAGCCTGCGGAAGAACAGCCTTCGGAAGAACAGCCCGCCGAGGATACACAGACCACTTCCAAGGACTGGGATACCCAGATGCAGGGAGATGCATGGTATCTGTTAGATATGGTAGGACAGAAACAATACAAGATCGATGATCTGTTCAATTCCCTGACCAGATTACTGAGATCAATGCACAGTATGAGACCAATCAGAAGAAGATCAGCAGCCAGAAAGCGTGATCATTATTCTGGTGATTCTGCTTGTAGCGGCGGCGGCAGCAGTCACTCTGCTGATCTTCAAGATCAAGGATATGAATGACGCTCCTATTTCTCCGGGTGGAAGAGGAAACGGCCCACAGAAGAAGAGTGGACAGACCCCAGACCGGCAGAGGTCAGGGTGGAAGACCGGCACCTCAGGGCGGCAGAACCCAGGGTGGCCAGAAAGTGATGCATGAAGTGGGAGCAGAGAGACGTCCCGCAGCCCGCCGGACAGGGCGGCAGACCGGTGCAGGGACAGAGACCGGCAGGCCAGCAGGCAGAGACCCGCGACACAGGGAGCCAGACCTACGGCACCCCAGGCCGGAAGACCCGGCACCGCAGGTGGGGAACCAGACCTGGCACCCCAGACCGGAAGACCGGCACCGCAGGGAACCAGACCTGGCACCCCAGACCGGAAGACCGGCACCGCAGGGAACCAGACCTGCAGCACCCCAGACCGGAAGACCCGCACCGCAAGTAGACAGACCGGTAAAACCGGCACAGAATAACGGTAATCGCAGGATCCCGGCTGGAAGTCCAAGAACTTCATGTCCGATGATGACGAGTTCGAATTCGAATTCCTGAACTGGGACGGCGACGAAGAACAATAGGAATAAAAAGACCGGAAACGGCATCTTACGAGAGTGGGATGCCGCTTTCTTTTTAAAATTTTGATAAACTTTCCCGGTCTGCAGTTGACAGCACCGCCGCTCACTGTTATAATAGAGTATAACAATCGGTGACAGTGGGAAGGGAGTGATTTTGATGATAATAGAGATAGATTTCAATAGTGATGAAGCACTCTATATGCAACTACGCAATCAGATCATCATGGGAATTGCCACGTCACAATTTCATGAAGGAGATTCTCTGCCCAGCGTGCGCCAGCTGGCGGATACGATCGGGATCAATATGCATACTGTAAATAAGGCCTATACGGTTCTGAAGCAGGAGGGCTATGTCAAGGTCGACAGGCGAAAGGGAGCCGTGATCGCTCTGGATGTGGACCGTATGCGTGCGGTGGATGAATTGCGGAAGGAACTGCAGGTAATACTTGCTAAGAGCAGCTGCAAAAATATTTCCAGGCAGGAAGTACATGAATTGATTGATGAAATTTATGAAGAATATGGAGGACTGAATTGATGCAGTCACAGTTTACGGATAAAGCGCAGAATGCGCTTGCCCAGGCCGGCAGATGTGCCAGAGGCCTGAAACAGGGCTATATCGGGACCGAACACATTCTGGTGGGACTCCTGAAGGAAGATACCGGTGTAGCCGCAAAAGTGTTGGCGGATAACGGAGTAGAAGTGGATCAGGTCATGGAAATGATCCGGGATCTGATCGCCTTTGAAAACGGTGTGGCCGTGAAGGACAGAGAGGGATATTCTCCCAGAGCCGCGAGAATCCTGGAGGAAGCACACCATCAGGCCGCCCGTTTCGGACAGAAGCAGACCGGAACGGAGCATTTGCTGCTGGCCCTGATCAAAGAGGGGAAAACGTAGCGGTACGCCTGTTGAACACGCTGGGAGCCAATGTACAGAATTTATGTGGATACCCTGATCGCTATCGGACAGGACGGCAATCTGTACAAAGAAGACCTTGGAAAAAAGGGAGACCGCAAGGCGAAACAGTCTCACACTGGAACAATACAGCAAGGGACCGACGGCTCTGGCCAGAGAAGGAAAATTGGATCCTGGTGGTAGGCAGAGAAGAAGAGATCCGCAGAGTGAGTGCAGATCTTAAGTCGCCGCACGAAGAACAATCCCTGTCTCGTCGGAGAACCCGGTGTAGGTAAGACCGCCGTGGTAGAAGGTCTGGCAGCACGCATTGTGGCAGGAGACGTACCTTTTACCGTGCAGAATAAGAGAGTACTGACACTAGATTTGTCGGGAATGGTGGCAGGAAGTAAGTACCGTGGCGAGTTCGAGGAACGTATCAAGAAGGTATTGAAGGAAGTGACGGAGGACGGGAATATTATTTTATTCCTGGATGAATTGCATACGATCATCGGTGCCGGAGGTGCCGAGGGGGCTATTGATGCGTCCAATATCATGAAACCGTCTCTGGCCCGCGGAGAGATCCAACTGATTGGTGCCACCACGATCGCGGAGTACCGCAAGTATATTGAGAAGGATGCGGCTCTGGAGCGCAGATTCCAGCCGGTGACTGTGGAAGAACCTACAGAGGAAGAGGCGGTCCGTATTCTGGAGGGCATCAAAGGGAAAATATGAGGATCATCACCATGTGCAGATCACCCCGGAGGCATTGAGGCTGCTGTCAGATTGTCCAGCCGTTATATCAATGACAGAAATCTGCCGGATAAGGCCATCGATCTGATCGATGAAGCTTCGGCAAGCGCAAGACTGAGTGCATTGGATGCCCCGGATAAAGCGAAGGAGATCGCTGATCGTATCCACGAGATGGATCAGGAGATGGAGAGAGCTATCCGCATGGAAGCATTTGACCAGATGGCAGAGATCAAGAAGCAGCAGGATGCGCTGGTGAAAAAATATGACCGCCTGATGAAAAGCGGGAGAAACAGGAAGCGGGCAATGTTAAATCAGTATCGGTGAGAATGAAATCGCCGAGGTCGTTGCCCAATGGACCAAGATCCCCGTACAGAAGCTGGCGGAAAAAGAAAGCGAACGACTGTTAAAACTGGAGAAGACGCTGCACAAGCGTGTCATCGGTCAGGAGGAAGCAGTGACCGCAGTGGCCAGGGCCATGCGCAGAGGCCGTGTGGGTCTGAAGGATCCCAACCGTCCCATCGGCTCCTTCCTGTTCTTAGGTCCTACCGGTGTTGGTAAGACGGAACTGTCCAAGGCATTGGCAGAAGCCATGTTCGGCTCTGAAGATGCCATGATCCGTGTTGATATGTCCGAATACATGGAAGGACATTCGGTCTCCAAGATGATCGGATCACCGCCCGGATATGTGGGCTTTGAAGAAGGCGGACAGTTGAGCGAGAAGGTTCGCCGTAATCCCTACTCTGTTGTTTTGTTTGACGAGATCGAGAAAGCGCATCCGGATGTATTTAATGTACTTTTGCAGGTACTGGATGACGGTCATATCACGGACTCCAAGGGACGCAAGGTCAGCTTCAAAAATACCGTACTGATCATGACTTCCAACGCGGGTGCACAGCGTATCGTGGATCCCAAGAATCTGGGCTTTGCCACAGAGAAGAGCGAGACAAAGGATTACGAGAAAATGAAATCCAATGTCATGGAAGAGGTAAAGCGCAGCTTCAAGCCGGAATTTCATCAACCGTATTGATGACATTATCGTGTTCCACCAGCTGAACAATGAGAATATGAAAGAGATCGTAAATCTGCTGGCATCCAATCTGTATAAGAGATGCGAGGACCAGCTGGGCATCCATCTGACGATCACTGCAGCGCTGAAGGAGCATCTGGTATCCAAATATGCGGATAACAAGATGGGAGCAAGACCCTTGAAGCGTGCGATCCAGTCAGTGGTAGAGGATGCTCTGGCAGAAGAGATACTGCTGAAAAAGGTGGTACCGGGAGATAAGGTATCCGCCGGATTCAAGGATGGAAAAAGTCGTATTTACGGTTAAAAATTAAGCATTTGTAACTATTCAGTCACTCAATTCGCAAAATCGCTCTTGCAGAGCTTTCCTTTTGCTCATTGAGGTTACTTCGTCCTATAAATTACGTCAAAGGTTCTTACGAATGCAAGCATTCGACGTACCTATGACTCAATTTACATGAATCTGAATAGTTACAAAATAAATAAAAACTTTTTGTAGAAAAACAGGGTGAGATATATTATACTGTAACTATTCAAACCCCATTCGCAAAGAACGAAAGAGAAAGATGTATTGCGGATGCAGTTACTTTCAGGAGGACAGACAGATGGCAGTAGTGGAAGAAATACTTCGCAGTGAAGCAGACGGATCTATCAGCTTTGGTAATCACAAGCTGGCCAAGAAGGCAAAAGTAGAAGATTATGAGCATGCAGGAGATCTGCTGAAGGTTAAGACCTACAATGAGATGACAAAGCTGGAGAAGAACGGTATGTTTTTATATGAATCTGTTCCCGGAACCAGTGTACTGGAGTTCAAGGAGGCCGATAACAGTGTAGAATTCATCGTAGAAGGTGATGAAGATTCCCAGATCACAGTAGGATTAAAGGACGATACCGAGTACGAAGTATTTATCGACGGTAAGAACGTAGGAACCATGAAGACCGGACTTGGCGGCAAACTGAGCCTGAGTGTAGAACTGGAAGCAGCAGGGGAAGTACCTGTGAAGATCGTAGAGGCGTAAGGACGCACTGCAAAGGAGTCCAGGCACGGAGGATATTGTAGTACTTCGTGACTGGGCTTTTTTTAAATATTCAGAGTTTCCGGGGGCGGTTTTGCGGGGGCTGAATAGGTATTACAATGATTGAGGAGAGAGCATGGCAAAAGGAAAGACGGCCACTGTATTTTTCTGTCAGAACTGTGGCTATGAATCCACGAAATGGCTGGGACAATGTCCCGGCTGCAGAGAGTGGAATACTTTCGTGGAAGAGACGATAGATAAAACGGTATTGAAAAAACACCGGCACCGGGAGCAGAAGAGAGCGCAGAGAGGCATCAGAACCCTGTGTACTGTCCGAGATCGCTATCCGGGAGGAAAATAAGACTCTCACCGGAATTAAGGAACTGGACCGGGTGCTGGGAGGCGGCATTGTGCAGGGATCTCTGACTGGTAGGCGGAGACCCCGGTATCGGTAAATCTACCCTGCTGCTTCAGGTGGTGTCACAATCTGTCAGAGGCCGGACATAAAGTATTATATATTTCCGGTGAGGAATCCAAGGTACAGATCAAGATGCGGGCGGACCGTCTGGGCCATTTTCGGAGCATATGCTGCTACTGTGTGAGACGAATCTGGATATCATCAGTGAAGTGATCCGCAAGAGCAAGCCGGAGGTCGTGATCATCGACTCCATACAGACCATGTACAACGAGAACGATGTCGGCGGCTTTGGGGAAGCGTGTCTCAGGTGCGGGAATCACCGGTATTTTGCTGCAGCTGGCAAAGGGACTGGGAATCTCAATCTTCATTGTAGGCCATGTGACCAAGGAAGGTACGGTGGCAGGTCCCAGAGTGCTGGAACATATGGTGGATACGGTTCTTTATTTTGAAGGGGACAGACATGCGTCCTACCGTATTCTGCGTGGGGTGAAGAACCGGTTTGGATCTACGAACGAGATCGGTGTTTTCGAGATGCGGGAAACGGGACTGGCAGAGGTCAAGAATCCTTCGGAATATATGCTGAACGGACGGCCGGAGAATGCCAGCGGATCTGTGGTGGCGTGTACCATGGAGGGCACCAGACCGCTTCTGATCGAATTGCAGGCACTGGTGTGCCACAGTAATTTCGGCATCCCCAGAAGACAGACCACCGGTACGGATTTCAACCGTGTGAACCTGCTGATGGCGGTATTGGAGAAGAGATCGGGAGTGCAGTGTCCTCCTGCGATGCCTACGTGAATATTACGGGAGGTATCAAGATCCAGGAGCCGGCCATTGATCTGGGAATCGTGCTGGCGATTCTGTCAAGCTTCCGGAATAAGGCATTGAATCCGAAAATGGTAGCTTTTGGAGAAGTGGGATTAAGCGGCGAAGTCCGGGCGGTCAGCATGGCAAAACAGCGTGTGGCGGAGGCAGAGAAACTGGGCTTCGAGGAATGCGTGGTGCCCTACGTCTCGTCACTGGAAGAGTGAAAAAAGGAAGCAAGATCCTGTATGCAGGTCATCGGCGTAAAGAAGCGTGCAGGATGGCGAGGAGGACAAAGATTTGGCTGACGATCCGAACCCAAAAAATGTATCTGAAATGAGACGATGAACAGTTGATATGAGGAGGTTGAAAACATGCCTGTCAAAAATAGGAATGCGATATCGGTAGCAGTACCACCAAAATCGTAGCTTTTGAAGGAGAACATATACGAGCTTCCGCCCATGGCGGTCAAGGCAGACAGCCAGGTGGCATCCCTCTACGGCGCTTTCGGCAGATATCTGTATGAGAATAACCTGGAACTGGCTGATGTGGAAGACCGAGCTCCATATCACCGGGTGGGGAAGCAAATATGTGGAGAAAGCGATGTGGTATATGATCGTCCTACCTATAAAGTGGATGAATTCGTCGCTACAGGTACCGGAGGATATTATCTTACGGATAAAAAGGAAGTCATTGTCATCAGTATGGGTACCGGAAGCTTCTTCGTCGTAAAGTGACGGAGAAGGAGATGAAGCACCTGGGTGGTGTCGGCTTAGAGGCGGAACGATCTGCGGACTGTCCACGATCATGCTGAACACCGGAGACATCCATGAGATCGTACCCCTGTCCCGTAAGGGTGATGTGGCGAAGATCGATGGTGATCATGGCCAAAGAAAAGTTGCCGATTTGGCCTCGAATACTGATGTGACGGCATCCAAGGCTTTTTTTGGCAAAGATGCCCAATCCAAACCTGTAAAGAGGATAACAACAGAGCAGGTATTGTCCATGGGCATCACCCTCCTTTGTAAGACTAGAGGGCATCTAACAATCGGAAAATCGCATCCGCTTTCTGTTCGATTACACAAATACAGTATAACATAAATCGAACATATGTTCAATATCATGATGAAAAACATTCCTGTTAATTCACATTAAAATAACACCCCATCATGGCGTGATTCTTCAGATCGCGCCATGGTGAGGTAAAAAGTGTTACCAAAACAGAAAATAAAAAAAGCCGATAAAATCGACTTTTTAAAGCAGGGGAAGAGGGGATCGAACCCCCGTTAACGGTTTTGGAGACCGCCGCACTACCGCTGTACTATTCCCCTATGAAATTGTATCAGCTGAATCACTGACGAAAGCTATTATAGCATAGATGCTTATCACTTAGCAAGTGAAAATTTTAAATTTTTGCAAAAACTTTTGCAATTCCGAGGCAAAGCACAAAAAATATCTTATAACACAATTAAAGCAGCCGCAGGCGGGAAACCTGCAGCCACTTTAATTGTGTAAAGGGGAATTCTTCCGGAAATCTACTTATATAAGCGGTTCGGCTCTCGCCGAACATCCTAAGTATATTACACATTTCGGCTTTTGTTTTTTTTGTCTACCATTTTTTGCAAATAAATTTTACAAAAAAGACTGTGGTATGACGTTTTGTAAAAAACGGTGAGAGGAAATGTATATAATCAGATACATAGGGGGAAAAGCTTGATTCCCGCCGCAGATTTCGTGTAATATAGGTAGTAAATGAGTATGAGAAAGTACGGCAGATAAGGGCTGTACGGAAATGAGGGAAAATATGGAACAGCATTTTAATACCCCGGCAGAAGTCATTGATAATAACATGAAGGCCGGAGAAGGCAAAGCACATCTTCCTCTGGGCAAGATGATCCTGTTAGGCATTATGGCAGGTGCTTTCATTGCACTGGGCGGAGCCACCAGCAGCACCGCGGCACATGCTATTGACAACGTAGGTCTGGCCCGATTCGTAGCCGGTATCATCTTCCCGTGGGACTGATGATCATTGTATTTGTAGGTGGAGAACTTTTCACCGGCAACTGCCTGATCGTCATGGATGTGGAGATTAATTTAAGAGTATTAAATTATCAGATTGAAGAACATTGGAGGTAAAACAGAATGGCAAAGGAAATAAAGTATGGTGCTGAAGCAAGAAAGGCATTGGAAGCAGGAGTAAATCAGTTAGCAGATACAGTAAGAGTAACACTTGGACCTAAGGGAAGAAACGTAGTACTTTCAAAGTCTTACGGCTCACCGCTTATTACAAATGATGGTGTTACAATAGCAAAGGATATAGAGCTTGAGGATGCATTCGAGAATATGGGTGCACAGATCGTCAAGGAAGTTGCAACAAAGACAAATGATGTTGCAGGTGATGGTACAACAACAGCTACAGTTCTTGCACAGGCAATGATCAATGAAGGTATGAAGAACCTGGCAGCAGGAGCAAATCCTATCGTTCTCAGAAAGGGAATGAAGAAGGCATGTGACGCAGCGGTTGCTTCAATCTCAGAGATGAGCGAGAAAATCACAGGAAAAGAGCAGATCGCAAAGGTTGCGTCAATTTCAGCTGGTGATGAAGAAGTAGGTCAGATGGTTGCTGACGCTATGGAGAAGGTTTCAAATGATGGCGTTATCACAATCGAAGAGTCTAAGTCAATGAAGACAGAGCTGGATCTTGTAGAAGGTATGCAGTTTGACAGAGGTTATGTTTCAGCTTATCTTGCAACAGATATGGAGAAGATGGTTGCAGAGCTTGATAACCCATATATCCTTATTACAGATAAGAAGATTTCCAACGTACAGGATATTCTTCCGGTACTTGAACAGATCATGCAGAGTGGCGCAAAGCTGTTGATTATCGCAGAAGACGTCGAGGGCGAGGCTCTTACAACAATAATCCTCAACAAGTTAAGAGGAACATTCCAGGTATGTGCTGTTAAGGCTCCTGGTTATGGTGACAGAAGAAAAGAAATGCTCCAGGATATCGCAGTTCTTACAGGTGGTAAGGTTATCACAGAAGAGCTTGGATATGATCTTAAGGAAACACAGCTTACAGATCTTGGCCGTGCTAAGAGCGTTAAGGTTACAAAGGAAACAACAGTTATCGTAGATGGTTGCGGTGCTAAGGAAGATATAACAGGCAGAGTAAATGTTATCAAGTCACAGCTTGAGGAGACAACTTCTGAATTTGACAAGGAGAAGCTTCAGGAAAGACTTGCCAAGCTTGCCGGTGGAGTTGCAGTTATCAGAGTCGGTGCTGCTACAGAGACAGAGATGAAGTGGTGAATTCGAGCTTCCAGTATTTTCCGGCAATTCCCATTTCCCATTCCAGGGATATGGTGCACTGGCATATCATCGGACATGCCATTACGAATCCGGGTGGCTGGACATCAGCGACATCCGGGATTCCCACGGCATCTGGGCACCGGATATCGAATATGTGGACGGAAAATACTATATTTATGTAACTTTGCGTCTGAATGCGGACGGCAAGCGTGACAATAATGTGATGCGAAGACAATTGGTGATGGTATCCGATCAGCCGGAAGGCCCTTACAGCAAACCGGTATGTCTGGAAGTGGACGATATTGATCCGTCCCTGTTTCGTGGATGATGACGGCAGCAGATATATGATCATTGCCAAGGCAGCACAGGCGGTTCCACTGACGGCGGACGGACTGGCAGTGGCGGGTCCGGCGAAGACCGCATGGGAAGGCACGGGCGAGCGCTGCTCCGAAGGTCCCCATATCATGAAAAAGGACGGTTACTATTATGCCATTGTGGCAGAGGGTGGTACCGGTTACGGTCATGGCATCAATGTGGGAAGAAGTAAGAATTTCTACGGTCCTTATGAGTGTTCTCCCTATAATCCGGTCATGCGTCAGAAGGACCGATGCAGCACCTATTCAGAGAGCCGGACACGGCAAGCTGGTACAGGATCAGAACGGTCAGTGGTGGTGCTATTATCTCTGCGGTAGACCCAATGAGGGGAATTACACGACCGTAGGCAGAGAGTCGGCGCTGGATCCCGTACAGTGGACGGAGGATGGCTGGTTTACCGTCAACGAGGGAAAAGGTCCCAGCCTGACACAGGTCGCGCCCAATCTTGCCGAGTGCATTTATGAGAGAAACCTATTCGATGACTTTAACGATACCAAACTGAATCTGGAATGGGAGTTCGTGCGCAACCCGGATAACGGATCCTGGTCACTGACGGAACGTCCCGGGTATTACCGGATCTGGACCAGAGACGGACAGCTGAATGAGATCCGTGCGAAAAATACGTTGTTACGCAGAGAACAGGAGCTGTCCTACGTGGCGGAGACGAAGCTGGAGTTCTACCCGGATAAGGACGGAGAACAGGCGGGACTGACCTGCTATTACAGCACAGCCACCTATGCCAGATGCTCTCTGTGCTATGAGGGCGGACGGAAGATCCAGCTGGTCATCAACCGCAATCACGGTGAGGAGCTGGTGGCGGAAGTGGACAAGGTGAAGGCAGCCCCTGTGTATCTGAAGTAGTGGTGGAGAAGCTGACCAGAGCTTTCTATTACAGCTATGATGGGGAGAACTGGGAACTGGTAGACGTCTTGGAAAACTGCATTTATCTCTGTGACGAGGGTGTTCCCCGACGATCCCAAACGCCATACCGGTACGCTGGTAGGCATCTATGCCAACAACGGAGGCTGTGGAAGCCGCAAAAAAGGCAGCGGATTTTGACTACTTCAAATATGAGGATTAGACAAAAAAAGAAGGTGTGATTTTGGCTAAAAGTGAAAAAGTCGCAATGAATGGAAATTTGTTTGCCAAATAGTCGAAATAATGGTAAAATAATCATGGTTCGAAATGTAAAGCTTACATTCCGGATCGACAGGAACACATGCAACGCATAGTTTCATACATCTCTTTTCAAAGGATCCCGGGTGATAAATTATGAAAATAGTTTGAACTAATTGACAGTTAAAAGGCGTAAAGTAAAATAAAATTGTTGATATCAATGAACAATATATATTGTAAATGTTTTATCTTCTATTTACGTAAATTTTTATGCTGTGTTTGCAAATGAAATCACTTATTTACTGGAAAAACATGAGTTTAAAGTGGTTTTACTTGATAGTTGTGGGGACAGTGGTGGGAGACAGAAAATCTGATGTCACTGAACTGGCAAAGCAATGTGATTGCAGTAATTGTAATTCCACTTTCGAAGATTTTGCCATGGAATGGAACTAAGTTAAAGAAAAAGTGTCTGATTGTGGGCGAGATTCCGGAAAAACAGAAGTTTCACATTGTGTTACCAGAGTATGAAAATGCTTCATTTAAGGCTGTGCAGCAGCTGATTCTCTCAGGTCATGAGTCCATAGCTTTGTTGTTGCAAGATAAAACTGACAGAACATCATCAGCAGAATACTACAGTGGATATAAAGCGCACACAGACATTATCGGATTAATCCGAAGGAAAATAGTATTTATTATGAGACGGATTTAAAAAACAGAGAAGGTCAAAGATTTATTTTATAGGTATACTGCAGTAATTTGCGCAACAGATCGTATTACAATGCGGTTGTTTCAAGAATTGGAACGAGCAGAAATGACCTGTCCTGAAGATATGTCAGTTATATCGTTGGAGTGGAACCAGAAGTGGCGTTTATCAGCCTGCGTTGACTGTAATTGGAGTGGATCCCAAAAAAATGGCTGAAGCTACTAGTGAACTATTTTTGAAATGTGATGCATTGCAAATGACCAATCAACGTCTTGTCCGTGTTTCCAATAAAGCGGTTAGTTCAGCGTCGGTGCGGATTATTGGGCGGGGACCCTACGGAGAAAAGATCGTTTCTTGCGAAAATCTCTACTTAACAGAAGAAGAGATTAAGAAAGTGCGAAGTGGAAATTATAAAGGCGTTCTGCTTTTCAATTCAGCGGAAAACGTTGGATGCGACTCATTGACCAGGCGGTTCGAACTGTATTTGAAAAGCTCAATATTCAACTATTAGAAATGTTTGATGCCGATTCAAATAATCAGGTTTTTATTGAAAAGGTTTGGGAATGGATGGAGAAAAAACCGGATTTTATACTATGTGCTCCGGCAAATGATAAGTCAACAGAAGGGCTGTACAATGAAATTGCCAGAAGTGGAATCAGGTTATTTTTTATCGGAAGGGTTCCTCGAGGGAATGAGACGAGATGGTTATGAATGTTGCGTTGTAAGTAATGAACAGAAAAGTGGATATAACTGTGCAAAAACTCTTAGATGATTATTTTAATAAAAAGCCTGCGAAGATCGCATTGTTGACCTGCTCTTCCAGCTATATTTCAGGAAGAGATAGAGATATAGCAACGAAGAAGGTGTTACAAGAGCAATTCCCACATTTGCATATTGTTGCACACGAACGATTTACACTTCGTAATTATGCTTATGGGGCATGTATGAAAATGATAAAGGAGTACCCAGATATACAGGGAATATATGTGACATGGGAAGATCCTGCAATTCAAACAATTTCTGCGTTAATGGATGCCGGAAGAGAAGATATCAAGATAGTCACCGGTGATTTGGACACAGAAGTTGCACAAGATGTTGCAAACGGGCACTTGATTATAGGAATGAGTGCGCAAAATGCCATACGATCAGGGAGAAGAACTTGCATATGCAGTGGCAAATGTATTGCTAGGAAAGCGGGTTTCGAAGGTGATTGGAGTGGAACCATTACTGGTAACAGCAGCTAATCTCGAAGAGGCATGGTATGTTATGACAAAAGAAAAGCTCCTCAAAGTATTGTGAATTCGTTAACTGAAACAAGAAAAAAGGAGAAAATGAGAAAAAAATAGCAAGTGGAAAAAAACGAAATAATGTGAAGGAGAAGAATGAAGAGGAAAGTAGCATTAATTATGGCGGCAGTATTAATGGTTGTGAGTCTTGGGGGTGTTCATCGACAACAAGTAGTTCTTATGGGACTGAGAGTGCAGAAAGTGAAAATAACGTAAGAAATAGTGGCGAAAAAGTGACACTGACAGTTTGGCAATTGAAGCCAGAGATAGCAGATACGTTGCCGGAGGTATTTGAAGTATATATGAAAGAGAATCCGGAATGTTGAAATCGTGGTAGATCGTCCGGTGGAAATGATTATGATACAACGATCAAAGCTCAGATGGCATCCGGTGTTTATCCTGATTTTGTATGGTAAATTCCTATAGTGTTATGGAATCCTTTGCAAAGGGTGGAAATGCGACGGCAATTACAGATTATAGTTTTGTTGATAATTTTGTAGACGGAATTCTTCCATCTATCACCTATGATGGAGAAATCTATGGTGTTCCATGCGAACTGGATGGCGTTGGCGTTATTTATAACCGGACTATTTTTGAGGAAGTCGGTCTAGAAATTCCAACTACACTTAGCGAGATGGAGGAGGTGTGCCAGAAACTAAAAAGATGCAGGAATTACACCTTTCGCTGTGGGTTAAAAGATAGTTGGACCATGAATCAGACTTTCAGTTTAATTCATGGAGAAATTATGGATGCGTATGAATTTACAGATGCAATGAATCGAGGAGAAGCTTCCTTTACAGATGCAGAATTGGATGGAGCATTTGATTTTCTGGATTTAATGGTGGCGAACTGCAATGATAAGCCGTCAGACAGTGATTACAGCAATATGTACATTATTTGCACAGGGTGAATGTGCAATGATGGTATGTGGTATGTGGGGCATGACTAGCGTTCTGATGATTGACCCTGACATTGAGACTGGTGTGTTTGCAGTTCCAGTAAGTGAAAATCCTGAAGACGCAAAAGCTTTGTACAGGTAATGCAGCAGTCTTCATCATGCCTCCGCAGTCAGTGAATCAGGAAGAAACATTGAAATTAATGGAATGGATGTCTGGAGAGGAATTTGCACAGTTATACGCAGAAAAAATGCGGTATATATATGCCGACAAAGAATGCAGCCCTTCCACAAGAAGCGTCAAGCGCATGGGAAAATATTAAGTCTTATATCGATGAAGGAAACATTACATCACTACCATTTCTGTATTATCCGGCGGGATTTGATGCAGGAATTGCATTACAGACATATTTTAATGGGGAATCCTCTCAGGAAGATGTCAGAAATGCATGGGATGAGTTGTGGAAAAGTCTGACACTGTAAATTATTTTTCGGTATATCTGCGTGGATATGTAGGCGCAGGAAACATATCCACGCATAATACAAGAGGCGTTCTAATCAAAATAAAGAGGTGTTTTAGTTGAAAAAAAAAGAAACGTCAGGTGCATACAGCATCTTTCTGGATGTTTATTCTTCCAGCGTTATTTCTATATGCATTATTTATGCTAGTGCCATTGCTTGGAACAGTACTATATTCGTTAACGAACTGGGATGGAATCAGTGTTATATACGAATTTGTCGGAATTAAAAACTACATACGGCTATTTACCAATGATTCGGCATTTGAAGCAGTATGGCAGTCAGTTTTCGTTTTGTTGCACTTTTATACAATTTTAGTTAATAGTATCGCATTAGCATTAGCTGTTCTTTTGGATAGGGTAAACAAAAACTGAAGAGTTTCATTCGTAGCGTGATTTTCATGCCAAATGTAATTAGCCTGATTATGGTTTCGTTTATTTGGCAATTTATGTTTACAAAAGTATACAGCGAGCTTGCAGGAGATGGCTTTTTTCCGGATATTACTTGGTTTAGCAATAGTGCAACAGCTATGGTAACTATTCTTATCACATTAATTTGGCAAAGTGTTGGATATTTTATGGTAATTTATGTTGCAGGGATTGAATCTATTGATCGAACATATTATGAGGCGGCTTTGATTGATGGGGCAGGGTACTGGCAGCGTACTTTTAAGATTACATTTCCATTGATGCTTCCGTCTATTATAGTGAATATATTTCTTTCCATTTCGGGGCTTTTAAGACGTTTGAAATTCCATATCTGATGACACGTGGCGGCCCGGGAGATTCGACCAATCTGATTGCATATAATATTTATAAAGAAGCTTATTTGTCAAATCACGCAGGTTATGCGTCTGCAAAGGCAGTTGTTCTATGCGTGATTGTAATGTGCATTGCAATTTTTCAGATTCGAGCTATGAAGAGGAAGGAGGTAGAAGCATGATAGATTCAGAATGCTCAAAATTCAGTGTTGGTAAATTTGCTGCAACAATAGTTTTGGTTATTGTATGTCTGGTCATGCTTACGCCGATTATATTTGCAGTAATCAATTCCTTCAAACCATATGCAGAAATGATGACATCATTTGTATCATTTCCGAATAGTTTGGACTTGAATAATTATGTAAAAGCATGGAAGGTTGCAAATTA
>VOFC01004704.1_pt1 | contig 31260 bp, 46 predicted proteins | sample 5384161 | NCBI WGS metagenome assembly VOFC01 (sample SAMN12384722, study PRJNA508395) | human gut metagenome | isolation source: healthy gut B | host: Homo sapiens
AGTATTGCTTCGTTCAGTTACGTATTGCTGGCATCGGCGGCGCATATGTCGAGAACGGCCGTGTGATGCAGGGCTTCCATGGTGCTGCCGGTCATATGGGCCACATCAGTGCTCGGCTGCCGCTGGCATTCCCTGCGCTGTGGTTCCGGTCATCTTGAGTCAGTTGCTTCCGGCACTTCCATTGGTCGGCCATGTACGATAGGCGCTTTGGTCGCGTCGACCCAGCTTCGTCCTTCGGTCGGTCGCGACGTGAACGACCTGTGCCGTGCGGGCGACACCAAAGGCGACCAGGGGCCAACCACTGACGCCGGCTTTGCGCTGGGCGCCAGCAGGCTCGCTTGCCAACATCTCGGATCGAGGTTATCGTGCTTTTCGGGAGGTGTGATTCTGGGGTCCCGATTGGCGTTCCTGAACGTGGAAGGATTCCCGGTGCTGAGGGCTATGCAGCCAGGCGCTCGTACTTCAAGACACGCCGATTCTCATCGGGTCTCTGGAGAACGCGTGCTCCGCTCATCGGTGCCGCCGAACACCTTCTTGCGTCGTTGAAGTAAGAAGCCGCAACTGCAAGTGGGCCTGCGGGGTGCCGCAGATTGACGTGAAAAGAGAGGCGAAGCGTAGCTCGGTACGCGAGCGACGGTTTGAACGTCAAAGGTGCGGTGTCTCAGAAGAAAACTGTTTGAAAGATTTGAGTCGAACATGACCGTTGATCGGCTGATCCAGTCCCTGAAGAGGCAAGCTCGTCGTGTGAGCGTTCCAGGCCTATATGGGCGAGCCGCTTCGTACGCCCGAGACCATGGCTCAAATGTCTCGCGCCTGCGAGCGCTTGGCGGCGCCGCCGCCATTGCTGCCTTGCCGACATTGCCCGCCATTAAGGGTCGCTGGCGGGTTCCTGACCCATCGGCCTGGAAGGATGGGCAGGGGGCGTCTACATCACGCCGACGCTGCGTCATGCTCGCGCCTGCCGTTGCCGCCGGTGCCGACATCGTCGGTAACAGTGGTACCACTGATCGCCCCGTCCCGATAAAGACCGTCGAGACACCTTCCGTCCGCTGCACGAGGAGGGCGTGCTCCTGATGGCGGATTGTGCCACCATCGAGGACATTCGCCGTGCGGTTGATATGGGCTTTGACCTGGTATCCACTACGCTTTCTCACGGTGTCGCCGCCATCCTCGACTGCACCATGGCCGATGGCCCTGATGCCACCGCTCCTGCGTCAGGCGACCGAGGAATTCCCCGGTCTTCCCATCATCTGCGAGGGCCGCATTTTTTACGCCGAGGAGGCCCGCGCCGCGATCGATGCGGGCGCCTGGGCGGTGTCGTAGGCACTGCCATTACACTACAGTATTACAAATTGGTTCAAGGCTGCGCTTGAGGCGTAAGACAGGCCTCGTATCCGCTGGGAGACGTATACTCAATAAAGGCAATTGATAAAGCGCGGGATCGCTGGCCGGGTCCCGCGCGACCTAGAGGCACACATGCAAGGGAGATGCCATGGATGCGGCGGAGCGCTCGGAGCGCATCCCCGATATCGTCATCATCACCGGAATGTCCGGATCGGGCCGAACGCAGGCCATGCATGTGTTTGAGGACATGGGCTACTTTTGCATCGACAACTTGCCTCTCTCCGCGTCTGATCGCCCAGCTTGCCGAACTCGTCGGCATCAATACGGGCGTGGGCAGGCATCTTGCCGTCACCTGCGACCTGCGCAGCCAGGGTTTGTTCGATGAGCTGCTCGATGCCGTTGCCGCGCTCGAGGAGGAGCGCGAGATGAGCTGTGACATCGTGTTTCTCGAGGCCTCTGACGAGGTACTGATCCGTCGTTATAGCGAAAACCGCCGCCGCCATCCCATTGCCAAGCCGGGAGAGACTACGGCCGATGCGATTCAGCGCGAGCGCCTGCAGCTGCAGGGCGTGCGCGATCGAGCCGATATGATCATCGACACGAGCCGCCTGCGAACCTCTGCCCTGCGCAACAAATTGCGCATGGCGTTCTCCGAGTTGTCCGACCAGCAGCTCATGGACGTTCACGTGTTCTCGTTTGGCTTTAAGCACGGTATGCCCGTCGAGGCGGACATTATGATCGACGTCCGCTTCCTGCCCAATCCGTTCTACGATCCCGAGATGCGCACCATGACCGGTCTCGATAAGAAAGTCTCCGACTTTGTTCTGGACCATCCCAAGACCCAGGAGTTCTGGAAGGCCTGGACGCAGCTGCTCGATACGGTCATGCCCGGCTATATCGCGGAGGGCAAGCCACAGCTTTCTATTGCCATCGGCTGCCAGGCGGTCAACACCGCAGCGTTGCCATCGCCGAGGCCACGGCACGTTATTTGGAAGGCGCCCAGTATCACGTGAGCATTTCCCATCGCGACCTGTCGCGCGCCAACACGAAAGCATAGGTCTGCATGTCGTTTACCGCCGAGGTGCGTGACGAGCTCGCGCTGCGAACCCGAATGTGAATACTGCGATTTGTCGACGCTTGCCGCCCTGACGCGTGTGAGCGGTACACTTTCGCTGGCCGGCTCCGGGCGGTATCGTTTGACGGTCGCGACCGAGACGGGTGCCGTCGCGCGCACGATGATCGCACTGACGCATCGCATCCTTAAGCTCAAAACGGAATTCACCGTTCGTAAATCGGTCTTGCATAAGGTCCGTAACTATCTCATTACCCTGCCTGATCGCCCGACCTGGACAAGGCTCTGGTGCTGCTGGGCATTCTCGACCGCAGGGGAGGGCTCGTCGCTGGTGTTCCCCGGCACATCGTTGCCCGTCCCTGCTGCAGGCTGCCTACATCCGCGGCGCGCTCATCGCCGGCGGTTTCGTGGCCGATCCACGCGGCGACTTTCATTTGGAGATCGCGGTGCAGGGCGAGCAATATGCCAAGGGGCTTTGCGATCCTGTTGGAGCAGATTGGGGTCCACGCGCGTGTTAATGCGCGGCGGGGGTCAATGCCGTCTACATTAAGAGCGCCGAGGAGATCGAGCAGCTTCTAAAGCTGGTCGGCGCCAAGCGCAGTTGCCGAGATTGAGGAGCGCGCGCGCGGTCAAGTTGGTTAAGAACGATGTGAACCGTCGCGTGAACGCCGAGCTGGCCAATCAGACCAGAAGTGCGGGTGCCGCCCAGCATCAGCTTGCGTTGATCGATGAGCTCGAACAGCGGGGTTTGCGCGACACGCTTCCGGACGCCTTGGCGGTCTTTTGCGACCTGCGCGAGCGCTATCCTGATCTGTCACTGCGCGATCTGGGGGAGATGGCTGACCCTCCCTTGTCGAAGTCGGCCCTCTACCATCGAGTTTTTGAGGCTTGAAAAGCTCATTGAAGCAAACAGGTAGTTGAGCGAAACTGCTTATATAGGGATTGAACTGCTGTTTTACTCTTTTTAAAACGTTTTAACGTAAATTTGATTTTCAATTTCGAGCATTCTCGTGAAATTCAAGTCAAAAAAAAAGGTATATTAGGCGAGTGGTTAGTTTGTGGGCCTCAACGGCGGGCGCTGTAGCTCGCGGGGGGCCTTACGAAAGGAGACACAATGGCAGTAAAGGTTGCTATTAACGGCTTCGGTCGCATCGGTCGTCTGGCTTTCCGTCAGATGTTCGGTCATGAGGGCTCCGAGATCGTCGCTATCAACGACCTCACCTCTCCCGACATGCTCGCTTACCTGCTGAAGTACGACTCCACGCAGGGCAACTACGCTCGCGATCACGAGGTCGTTGCTGGCGAGGATTCCATCACTGTAGACGGCAAGAAGATCACCATCTACAAAGAGGCCGACGCCAACAACCTGCCTTTGGGGCGACCTCGACGTCGACGTCGTTCTCGAGTGCACCGGCTTCTACACCAGCAAGGCTAAGGCTCAGGCCCACATCAACGCTGGCGCCAAGAAGGTCGTCATCTCCGCTCCGGCCGGCAGCGATCGCCCACCATCGTGTACAACGTCAACCATGAGACGCTGACCGCTGAGGACAACATCATCTCCGCTGCTTCCTGCACCACCAACTGCCTCGCCCCGATGGCCAAGGGTCTGAACGACTTCGCTCCCATCGTGTCCGGCATCATGACCACCATCCACGCCTTCACCGGCGACCAGATGCCGCTCGACGGCCCGCAGCGCAAGGGCAACTTCCGTCGCTCCCGTGCCTGCTCCGAGAACATCGTCCCGAACACCACGGGCGCTGCCAAGGCCATCGGCCTGGTTCTCCCCGAGCTCAACGGCAAGCTCATCGGTGCCGCCCAGCGCGTCCCGACGCCGACCGGCTCGCTGACCAACCTCTACGCCGTCGTTGACAAGAAGGTCACCGTCGACGAGGTCAACGCCGCTATGAAGGCCTACGCCTGCCACCATCTCCGAGACCTTCGGTTACAACGAGGACGACATCGTCTCCACCGACATCATCGGCGAGACCCACGGCTCCATCTTCGACGCCACTCAGACCATGTGCTCTGACCTCGGCAACGGCCAGACCCTCGTTCAGGTCACCTCTTGGTACGACAACGAGAACTCCTACACCTCTCAGATGGTCCGCACCATCAAGTACTTCGAGAAGTTCGTTGCTTAATTTAGCTTTTTAGCGAATAGCTCGTTGAGCGTCTAAAGAAGGGCGCGGCCTTATAGGGCTTACACCCTAGGGTCGCGCCCTTTTATAGGAAATCGTCTGCCGTAATGGGAGGCAGACACGTACGAAAGGTAGAAGCAAACATGGCCTTTACCAAAGAAGACCGTCCGCGACATCGATGTTGACGGCAAGCGCGTTCTCGTCCGCGTTGACTTCAACGTGCCTATCAAGGATGGCGTCGTTGGCGACACCACCCGTATCAAGGCTGCCCTGCCCACCATCAACTATCTCGTTGAGCACAATGCTCGCGTCATCCTCATGAGCCACCTCGGTCGTCCCGAGGGCACCGGCTTCCAGCCCTGAGCTGTCCCTCGAGCCCGTCGCCAAGAAGCTCGCTGAGCTCTCTGGTCTCGACGTTGCCTTTGTCGCCGACACCTACGGCGAGAAGGCTGCCGAGGCTGTCGCCGCCGTCGAGCCGGGCAAGGTTCTCGTTCTCGAGAACGTCCGTTTTGACAAGCGTGAGAAGAAGAACGATCCCGAGATCGCCAAGAAGCTCGCTTCCTATGGTGACGTCTTCGTTCTCGATGCCTTCGGCACCGCTCACCGCGCCCAGGGTACCGTCGTGGGCCCCGCCGCTTACCTGCCTGCCGTCGCCGGCTTCCTGCTCGAGAAGGAGGTCGACACGCTGACCGGCATCTTCGCCGAGCCCGTGCGCCCCTTCGTCGCCATCGTTGGCGGTTCCAAGGTTTCCTCCAAGATCGGCGTTCTCGATCACCTCATCGACTCCGCTGACACCCTGATCATCGGTGGCGGTATGGCCTTCACACCTTCTTCCTGGCTCAGGGCCTGTCCGTCGGTCAGTCCCTCAAGGAAGAGGACTGGGTCGAGCGCGCTGGCGAGATGCTCAAGAAGGCCGAGGAGAAGGGCGTCAAGATCCTGCTCCCCATCGACAACCGTGTTGCCGATCACTTTGGCGAGGACGCTGTCCCCGAGGTTGTCGCTTCCGACGCTATCCCCGACGATCGTGAGGGTATGGACATCGGCCCCAAGACCGAGGAGCTTTACGCCGAGGCCGTCAAGGGCGCCAAGACCGTGTTCTGGAACGGCCCCATGGGCGTCTTCGAGTTCGACAACTTCGCTCACGGCACCCAGGCTATTGCCGAGGCTGTCGCCGAGGCCGACTGCACCTCGATCATCGGCGGTGGCGACTCTGTCGCAGCTGTCAACAAGTTCAACCTGGCCGACAAGATGAGCTGGATCTCCACCGGTGGTGGCGCTTCCATGGAGCTCGTCGAGGGTAAGGCCCTGCCCGGAGTGGAGGCGCTTCTCGATGCCTAATCGCACCCCTTCTTATCGCTGGTAACTGGAAGATGAACAACGACGTCGCCGAGGCCGCCAAGCTCGCCGACGAGCTGGCTCAGGCTCTGCCCGAGGTTCCGGCTGGCGTCGAGGTGCTCGTCTGCCCTCCGACCATCGACATCACCACGGTTCATGACCGCATTCAGGCTGCCCCCATCGCCCTCGGCGCACAGAACGTGTACTGGGAGGCCAAGGGTGCCTTCACCGGTGAGTCCTCTTGCGACATGCTCAAGTCCGCTGGCTGCACCTACTGCATCATCGGTCACTCCGAGCGTCGCGACTACTTCCACGAGACCGACGAGGACCAGAACAAGAAGGCCAAGGCCCTCGTTGCCGCCGGTCTTGTTCCCGTCTTCTGCTGCGGCGAGTCCCTCGAGGTCCGCGAGGCTGGCACCTATGTCGAGCACGTCGTGAACCAGGTCAAGGCTGGCCTTGCTGGTCTTGAGATCACCTGCCCCAAGCAGGTCGTCGTCGCCTACGAGCCCATCTGGGCCATCGGCACCGGCAAGACCGCTACCGCCGAGGACGCTCAGGAGGTCTGCGGCGCTATCCGTGAGACCCTCAAGGAGATGTTCGGCGAGGAGCTCGCCGACGGCATCCGCGTTCTCTATGGCGGCTCCGCCAAGCCCGGCAACATCGCCGAGCTCGTCGCCAAGCCCGACGTTGACGGCGCCCTCGTGGGCGGCGCTTCGCTCAAGGCTGCCGACTTCGCCTCTATGGTCGTCAAGGCAGGCGAGTAGGACATATGGCACAGCGTCATCTTCCTGCACTCCTGATCATCATGGACGGCTGCGGCCTTGCTCCGGCCGATGGCGAGAACGCCGTCGCCGCTGCCAAGACGCCCTTCCTTGATAGCCTGTACGAGAAGTATCCCCACACCACGCTCGGCGCTTCGGGCGAGGACGTGGGCCTTCCCGACGGCCAGATGGGGCAACTCCGAGGTGGGTCACCTCAACATCGGTGCCGGCCGCATCGTGTTCCAGGAGCTTTCGCGCATCAACAACGCCATCAAGGACGGCTCCATCGCCAAGAACGAGGTTTTTGTCAAGGCTATGGACGACGTCAAGGCTGACGGCAAGACTCTCCACCTCATGGGCCTTATGAGCCCCTGGCGGTGTTCATTCTCACATGAACCACGTCGAGGCTCTGGTCAAGATGGCTGCCGAGCACGGTGTCAAGACCGTTCGCGTCCACGCCTTCATGGATGGCCGCGACGTCGACCCGCAGTCCGGTGCTGGCTACATGAGCGAGTTCTGCGCCTTCCTGGCGCGCGGATCTCCGAGGAGACCGGTTGCGACGCTCGCGTTGCCACCGTCTCGGGTCGTTATTGGGCGATGGACCGCGACAACCGTTGGGAGCGCATCCAGCGCGCCTACGACGTCATGGTCAACGCGTCCGATGCCGATGTCGACCCCGTTGCCGGTATCAAGGCCTACTACGAGAAGTTCCCGCGCGGCGACGAGTTCGTCGAGCCCTTCGCTGCCCACAACGAGGGGCATCCACGAGGGCGACGCGGCCATCTTCTTTCAACTTCCGTCCCGACCGCGCTCGTCAGATGACCCGCGTGTTCACGGACAAGGAGTTCGACGGCTTTGAGCGCGAGCAAATCAAGCTTTCGCACTTTGTGACGATGACCGAGTACGATCCGACGTTTGACGTCGAGGTCGCCTTCCCAAGACGTTCCCCGAGAACGTCCTGGCCGACGTTATCGCCGCCAATGGCCTGAAGCAGCTGCACACTGCCGAGACCGAGAAGTACGCCCACGTGACGTTCTTCCGCAACGGTGGCATCGAGGAGCCCAAGGAGGGCGAGGAGCGCGTGCTCGTCGCTTCCCCAAGGTCGCTACCTACGATCTGCAGCCCGAGATGAGCGCTCCCGAGGTTACCGAGAAGCTTGTCGCCGCCATCAACGAGGATCGCGCTGATTTCTACATCGTGAACTTCGCGAACTGCGACATGGTTGGTCACACCGGTGTCTTCGACGCCGCCGTTAAGGCCGTCGAGGCTGTTGACGATGCCCTGTCCAAGGTTGTCCCGGCGATTCTCGCCAAGGGCGGCTTTGCACTGATTACCGCCGACCACGGCAACGCCGATCACATGTTTGACGTTGCTTCCGACGGTTCCAAGCATCCGTTCACGGCTCACACCACCAACCGCGTGCCGTTCATCATCGTTGATGAGAAGGCACAGCTCACCGGTATCGAGGACGGCCGTCTTTCCGATATCGCTCCGACCATGCTCACCATGGCTGGTATTGAGCCTTCCGCCGAGATGACGGGCCGCGTGCTCGCTACCGAGGCCTAAGAGAAAACAAATACTGTTTTCCAGTAAGGGGGTTGTCCACAACCGGACAACTCCCTTTTTGGTATTTCTGCCATTTCTACCCCGTCCCTTGAGTGGCAGGTAGGGGAGAGCTGGGGGATTGTGGTACAGTACTGGAGTTTGAACTGTTCTATTAAGGAGCTTATCTATGGGTCCGTTCCAGATTCTTCTGTTTGTCGTTTGGGCTGTCTCTGCCGTGGCGTTGACGATTCTCGTCCTGATGCATTCCGGTAAGGGTACCGGCGTTTCGGATATGATCGCTAGCTCGCTGTATAACTCCAGCTCTGCCACGGGCGTTATGGAGCAGAACCTCGACCGCCTGACCGTCATCATGGCTGTCGTGTTTGCCGTGTGCGTCGTGCTGTGCATGTTCTTCTTCCCGCAGGGCATCGTCGGCTACTAATCACGAGCCGCATAAATATTTGAAATGGGTCCCTGCAAGTGCGGGACCCTTTTGTTTACATATTTGTAACAGAGTCAAAATATCCTCATATACTTCGCCCAACTAAAGAAAATTCTCGACCGTTAACCGGAATTAGCCCCAAATCGTGCATAAAATGCGCTACTGTATAGCAATACGTTGGTCCGCTTTGTATAACCAGCCAAAGCGGCGGACCGCGTTTTTGAATGGTTCGATTGGGCTGTCTTGACGTTGCCCGACCGAACTTACTTTGTCCTATCTCATAAGGAGGATGGCATGGCTGATTCTATGTTCCACCAGCCCGTTATGGGTCGTCGCGCCTTTGTCGGCGGTACCCTTGCTGCGAGCTCCATGGCTTTTTCTTGCCGCATGCGGCAAGAAGGGCGGCGACGCTTCCGGTTCTGAGTCGGTTCGACGCTGAACTTCTACATCAACAACCCGGTCTGCATCGACCCCTACAACGTCCAGGAGGACCAGGGCACTCAGGTCAGTACCAGCTCTTTGATGCTCTGACCTCTTATGACGCCGAGAAGGGCGAGATCGTTCCGCTGGCTTGCGAGTCCTTTGAGGCCAACGACGACGCCACCGAGTTCACCTTCAAGATCGAAGGCCAAGTTCCACAACGGTGACGACGTTACCTCAAGTCCTTCAAGCTCGGTTGGGAGCGTCTGGTCAACACCAAGTCGGCCATCGCTACCGAGTACGGCCCTTCCGAGGTCTCCTATCACCTTTCTATGGTCGAGGGGCTATGACGACCTGCTTGCCGGTAACGCTACCGAGCTCAGCGGTGTTACATTGCCCCGACGATGAGACCCTCGTCGTCAAGCTGTCTTCCGCTTACGCCGACTTCCCTTCGTCGCCCTCTCACCCGGCTCTGGCCCCGGTTCCCGGTGCGCCGAGTCCGATGTCAAGAGCTTCTATCTTGCACCGGTCGGTAACGGCCCGTTCATGATGGACGGCAAGTGGGAGGATGGTCAGGAGATCAACCTCAAGAAGTTCGGACGATTACTATGGCGACAAGGCCAAGATCGATGGCATCCACTTCCAGGTCATCAGGACATGGAGACCGCTTACAAGGAGTTCCAGGCCGGTAACCTCGATGTCTGCGACGTTCCCGTCGGCTCAGATCGATGCCGCCAAGAAGGATCGCGGCGTGTCCAAGGACGGCTACACCATGGGTGACGGCGAGCGCATGCTGCTCGGCGCCGAGCCTTCCACGTACTATCTGACCTGCAACACCACGGCCGAGCCGTTCAACAACGCCGACTGCGTAGGGGCATCTCCCTGGCCATCAACCGAGAGGCCATCTGCAAGACCATCTTCAAGGGTACCCGTACCCCTGCCGACGGCATTGTTCCTCCGGGCATCGATGGCTACAAAAAGGAGGGCGCATGGGAGTTCTGCGCCTACGATGTCGACAAAGGCTAACGAGTACCTCGACAAGGTTGCTCCCGCTGGCGCTAACGGGGATCGTGGCATTAGCGTGACCCTTCCTACAACCAGGACGGCGGTCACAAGGAGATCGTGGAGTCCATCATCGGCGACCTCGCCAGGTTGGCGTTACCGCTGTCTCCGATACCCCCGAGTGGTCTGCCCTGCTCGGGCAGTATCAGAACTTTAACTATCAGTTCGGTCGTCTGGGTTGGATTGCCGACTACCCGATCATGTGGACAACTTCCTGTATCCGCTGTTCCCTCCGACTCCCTCGGTGGCGACAACCGCTCTGGTTACAACAACCCCGAGTTCGACGCCAAGGTCGACGAGGCTCGTACTATTGTTGACGACGAGGAGCGCGTCGTCGCTAAGATGCCGGGAGGCCGATACAATGGTCGCTGCCGACTGCCCCGGTCATCCCGGTGGATGTTCTACACGCACACCATCGTCGGCTCCGATCGCATCAAGCACCTCTATGTCGATCGCAGAAGCATGCCGAGCTGGGTACCGCTGAGCTCGCCTAAGAGTTTGCAGCTTCCGTGAGGGTCAAGTATTTACGTAGACCTCATGGGAAACATACAGATTCTCCCTAACCTGGGGTAAACTGGCTGATGGTAATTTTGGGATGCCGGTCTGGCGATCGGCATCCCATTTAAATAATCCTAGATAGGGGAGTGGTATGGGTAAGTACATCGTTAAACGTGTGCTTCAGTTCATCCCGGTGTTTTTTGGGCGTTACGCTGATTCTGTTCGCCCTCAGAATATCGTGCCGGGAGATCCGTCAAGCTGATCGGTGGAGACAGGCTCTGTCCCCGAGGTGGAGCTTCAGCTTCGCGTCCGCTATCACTTGGTCCAGTCGGACGAGGACGGCAACGCGATCCCCTTGACGAGAACGGCGACCCCGTTCAAACGTCGCTTGTGGACCGTTAGCTTGTATTACATGAACGGTCTGCTTCATGGCGTCGGGCAATTCGTATCAGCGCAAGCTGCCGGTTACGGATATCTTTGCCCAGAAGTATCCGTATACGATCGGCTTGCCGCGTGCGCCATCGTGCTCGAGGCAATCATGGGTATCGGTGCGGGTATCATTTCGGCGGTAAAGCGTTATTCCTTCTGGGATATTTTGGTAACGCTCACCACGTCGATCCTCGTTGCCGTCCCGGCCTTCTGGCTCGGTATGTTGCTGCAGCTGTTCTTTGGCGTCATCCTCAAGGACGCCACGGGCGGTGCAATCTCCATACCGATCTCGGGGTGCCGGCGGTTCCAGCTCTCAGTATCAGGGATTGGATGCACTATGCTTCCGACCATTACGCTGGCTTCGGTTTCGACCGCTTACGCCGCCCGCATTATGCGCTCGCAGCTGCTTGACGTCATGAACCAGGATTACATCCGTACGGCAAAGGCCAAGGGTCTCTCCAATCGCGCGATCGTCGTCAAGCATGCGCTTAAGAATGCACTCATCCCCCGTCGTTACCTATATTGGTGTCGACTTTGGCGGCATGCTTTCGGGCGCCATCCTGACCGAGACGGTCTTTAACTGGCCGGTATCGGCTATAGGGTCTATCGCGCGCCATTAGCATGCGTGACTGGCCCATCGTTATGGGCGGCGTTACGCTCATCGTTGTCGTCGTCATGGTGATCGACCTGCTCGTCGACATTAGCTATGCATTCCTCGACCCCGCGCATCCGCCTTGGCGGTCCGTCGGACAAGGCCTAAGGGAGGTACGTCTCATGCAGGAAGCTTGATTCTCGGTCTCAGGAGCAGGCTACCGCCACCAAGGGCCGCATCTGCTCCCCCAAGTCCCGCACGCTGTGGGGCGACGCTTTCAAGCGTCTTCGTAGAACAAACTCGCGCCGTTATCGGTGTCTGTTGGATGGTCATCGTCGTTGTGGTTGCCTGACCGCAGATGTCGTGGGCTAAGCCCTGGCTCGGTTCTCCGACGGCTTCCGACTCGACCACCATGGCCCCGAGACGTCGCTGCTGGCTCCGTGTGCAGAGCACCGTTTTGCACCGACGCCCCTTGGTCGTGACATTCTCGTCCGCGTTATCTACGGTGCACGCGTTTTCGCTTTCTGTCGGAATTATGGCCACCGCGATTTCCCGCTGATCGGTCTGGTCATGGGTGCTCTGGCCGGTTTCTACGGCGGCATCTGGGATACGATCATCATGCGCTGTGCGGACATCTTCCTGGCGTTCCCGTACGTGCTGTTCGTTGTCGCCATGATCGCCGTTATCGGCCGTGGTCTTCAGAACGTCTTTATCGCCATCGGTATTCTCGGCTGTGGCCTTCGATTGCGCGCGTCTTTCCGCTCTGCGATCTTGACCGTCAAGGAAAACGACTATGTTGACGCTGCGCGCGCGATAGGGTGCATCTGATGCTCGTATCGTCGTGCGTCACATCTTTCCCGAACTCCGTCGCCTCCATCGTGGTCTACGCGACCATGAACATTGGTGGCGCCATCCTGACCGAGTCTGCTCTGTCCTTCCTCGGCATGGGCGTTATTCCCCTACGCCTTCGTGGGGCTCCATGATTCAGGACGGTCAGCAGTATCTTCTGACTGCTCCCTGGATGATGATCATGTTGCCGGTCTGGCAATTCTCTCGACGGTGCTCGCCTTCACCCTGCTGGGTGACGGTCTGCCGCGACGCCCTCGACGTCAAGATGAAGGACGCATAAGGATGAAGAAGAACAAAGAACTATGTGGACCTGAAGGACCAGCCGGTTCCCGAGGGCCAGCATCTGCTCGAGGTCGATGACCTTAAGATGTATTTCCATACCGGATGGCGTCGTTCGCGCTGTCGACGGTGTCTCCTACACGCTCGATCGTGGCGAGACCCTGGGCGTCGTCGGTGAGTCCGGCTCCGGCCAAGTCCGTGACCGCCATGACCATCATGGGCCTCATCTCGATGCCTCCGGGAAAGATTGAGGGCGGCGACGTTCGCTATCGCGGTCGTTCTATCCCGAAGATGACCGAGGAAGAGATGCAGCATTCGCGGTAACGATATCGCGATGATCTTCCAGGATCTATGACCTCCCTTGAACGGTCTATAAGATCGGCAAGCGGTGGGCGAGGGCCTTCGTCTGCACCGTGGCTACTCAAGCAGGAGGCGCTCAAGCGCGCCACCGAGCTTTTGGACCTCGTTGGTATTCCCGAGGCCGAAGCGCGTCAATGAGTATCCGCACCAGTTCTCTGGCGGTATGCGTCAGCGCGTCATGATCGCCATGGCTCTTGCCTGCGATCCCGATATTCTGATTGCCGACAGGCCCGACCGCTCTGGACGTTACCATTCAGGCTCAGATTATCGGCTCATGCAGGAAATGCAGGAGGAAGAACGGCAACGCCATCATCATGATTACCCATGACCTGGGCGTCGTCGCCGACATGGCCGACAAGATCGTGGTTATGTACGCCGACCGTCCCCGTCGAGTTCGGTACTGCTGAGGAAATCTTCTACGAGCCGCCACCCCACCTGGGGCCTTATCCCGCTCCATCCGGGCAGGCCATGAAGAGAAGAAGCCGCTTACGCCGATTCACGGCAACCCGCCTTCGCTCATGAACCTGCCCGAGGGCTGCGTGTTCTCGCCTCGTTGTCCCTATGCGACCGATAAATTGCCGCAAGCAGCGCCCCCGAGCGCGCGTTGTCACGAAGTCTGGTCATTACTCTGCGTGCCCTGCTCCGGTGACCCCGAGTTTCTCAAGAACGCTCCTGAAAGGACGTCCCGTACGCGCAAAGGTTCCAGAAGGGGAGGCGAGGCGTAATGGCAGATACCAACAGGCGTACTCCGTTGCTGAAGGTCGAGCACACCTCTCTAAAGGTTCCCGCTGAGTCAGCATGTTCGCCAAGCGTTTTTTCAAGCGTGTCGTCTCTGCTGTAAATGAGCATCTCTTTTGAAAATTTATCCTGGCGAGACCTTTGGTCTGGTTGGTGAGTCTGGTGTTTCGATTCCGCCCGCCGCCCGGCACCTCTTCCCAGACTCAGCCGGACGGTCGGTCCGTCTATTCCGTTTTTGCCTTCAGGCTAGGCCCAGGGGCATCGCCCCTCTCGGCGCGCGCCCTCTCGATGAGCCCCGGCGTCAGGTCGAGATCGGCCAGAGGCACATCCTCCACGCCGTAGGCGTCAAGCAGCGCCGCCGCATCGTCCCCGAGCATCGCCCTGAAGGCGCGCGCGGGCGTCGAGAAGCCGAGCGCGCCGCGGGGCTCGGAGTTCACGTGCGACATGGCGAGCGCCATGTCGGCCGGGGATAGCCGGTCGAACCTGAGCCCGGCGCCCTTGGGCAGCAGCTTCCTGATCTCGACGTGGTTGCGCTCGCAGGCGCCCTTCTGGTCGCTGCGGCGCGGGTCGCAGTAGAACAGCCTCGTCTCGCCGGCCCCTCGCCGAGGAGCGCCGCGATCGCGCCCTCGTCGGAGAACTCGGCGCCGTTGTCGGTGAGGACGGCGCGGAACACGCGGCGGGTCCCGTCGGCGCCGAGGATGGCCCGGACGCCCCCTCAAGGGCGTCCGCGACGCACCCGGCGGTCTTCTCCTCCAGCGGCAGCGCGAGCTGGAGCCTGCTGGGGCGGTGCAGCAGCGTGAGCAGGCAGGCGGAGTCCTCCCGGGCCCCCTCGACGGTGTCCATCTCCCAGGCCGCGGCGCACGCGTCCTCCCCGAGGGCGAGGAACGCGGCATGCGACCTGCGGGCGGAGTGGCGGGTCGCCGCCCGGCCCGCGGCGCGCTTCCTCGGCCTGTAGCCGACCTTGCGCCTGAGCTCCATGTTGGTCATGCCGTCGTAGCCCGCCGAGACCCAGCGGTAGATGGTCGACGGCGACAGGTCCACCGGGCCGCCGTTGCGCGCCGCCATCTGCTCGGGCGACAGCCCCCGGCGCAGGCAGTCCCTTATCGCCTCCAGCCTGGCCGCCGCGGCGGGCTCGTCGGCGTCTATCCCGCGCCTGGACGAGACGAGGACCGAGTCGGCGCACAGCTGCGCGGCCCGGGCCTCGTAGAAGACGTGGGGGCGGCGCTTGCAGCCGATCGCGCGGTACCGGCCGCACCCGTTGCAGCAGCGCGGCCACGCCGCCAGGCGCGGGCAGGCCGCCGACAGGTCGGCGGAGGCGTCCACGCGCTCGCCGCGCCTGGCCTTCGGCGCCGTCACGAACCTGTGCGACGCCACCTCGGCGCTCACCGTCGAGGGCGACCTGCCCAGCTCCCTCGCGATCTCCCTGCACGACGCCCCTGCGCTCCAGCATCCTCTGGACCCGTCTTGGTTCGTGCGGGCTCCGTAACGCCTCCACATCTTCAGGCGCCGCGCACCACGTGTCGCTTGTGGCGCTCCATGGCATCGGAACAGTATTCCCACGATCGTCAGCTCAAACGTGCGCTATCGGAGCTTAGGGTGGCGAATAAACCTTTCGGGCACCCTTTCGGTCATTATGAGTACCGTGGGTTCCGATGAGCTCCCCAGCTTGCGATACCGTTTAGACCAGCTTGTAGGAACGCTCGGCGCTTCGGGTGCCGCTATCTATTTTCTGAGGCAGCGGCGGTTTTAAGCTTCGTGGTGTTTCCAGGGGCTGTACGACAGCTACCTGCCTGAGTTTTGCCCAAATAGTCCGACGTGTTCTTCTCGCGTGCCGCCTGTCGATTCAGCAGGACCTGAGGGCGATCGGGTTGCTTCGGCATGTTCATGGACCTGGACAATCGTTCTAAGCACCTTGCTGCGCGTGCAGGATATGCCTCCCGTATCGCAGCGAGATCTGTCTTTCCCGTGTTTTACGGCACGCAGGTCCCTTGGCGTGTTGAGTTGGCTGGAAACGCCCCCAGGCGCCACTTGCCTATGACGTTAACGTGCTCGAGGTCATCTGCGATTACCTGTCTATTCAGCTGGTCGGCATGGCGTCGAGCTTACGTTCGCGCCGCACGGCGGAGCTCGGCCGCTCACTCAATTTGCTGCGCGACGAACTGTTTACCTATCTCGATGACCCCGTTGCCGCTTCGCGAGCGGTGTCGACGAAATCTGCACGGTGCTCAATTGTCATTTCTGCTCCGTGGAATATGACGCGAGTCTTGACACCTATGTCATCGATTTTGAGGGCGGCAGTCGCGTGGCGCTGCCGGAGACCCTGAGTCGCTTTTTCTTTTTCCACCACCGCACCGGCTGCGCGTTTGGGGTCGCTTCCGATGGTTTTGGGCAGTCGGTGCTGGGCGGTGCGAGTGCTGATGACCTTAAGCATGTGCGCTTGACCCGCGTCGACGAATCCATGCCTATGGGCGGATGGTTGAGGGCTCATGGCCTGCCGTGCCAGGGCCTCTATGTCGATTCCGGCTTCGAGGCGGGACGCGTTCGCTCGGAGGGCGGCGGTCAGCAAGGAACAACGATGCAATCGTTCCCGCCGACGTTGCCAAGGGGCCGACGAGGCGCGCTTTGCTGCTCCGTGATGGCAGCCAAGAACCAATTGACGACCTTGAATACGACTACCTGGTGCATCTGGCGCATGACTTTGAGCTGATCTATGAAGGCGAATCTCAAAAGCGCGAGGAGCGTCATATCGCTCAGACGCTTCAGATTGGCATGAGAAATTACGCTTGGTGACGTTCCGGGCATTGCAACCGATTCGGTATACCTATCGGCAACGAATTCTGCGTTGGTCGGTGGTGATTTCTATACGCTTATCCGTCTTCCCGACGATTGCGCCGTCATGATTCTGGGTGATGTGTCTGGCAAAGGCATTGAGGCCGCATCGATGTCGGCGCTCGTCAAGACAGCCCTGACGGCATATGCCTGGGAGGGCGCTGGACCGGCCCGCATGGCACGCTCCCTTAACAGCATGCTCATGGGCTTCTCGAGGTCGAGACGTTCGTGACGGCCTTTATCGCCAAGATTGACCTTAAGGCCGGACGCGCAACCTATTGTTCGGCGGGCCATCCCCGACCATGGTCATCAGGCCCAGAGTCGATGCCGCTTGGCGGTGACGAGGCTCGCGGGGGAGAGGTGCAAGCTCCTTGGGTGCCAGTCGGGTGTGATTGGTGCATTCGAAAGCATGGTGTACGAGACGGGTTCCTTTACGTTTGCGCCTGGTGACATGCTCTTTATGTATACCGATGGAACGATTGAGGCGCGCGACCGCACGGGGGCGTTCTTTGGCGAACAGCGTCTACGTGATCTATTGCTATCGGTTTCGGGCGAGGGGTGTATCGGGTATCTGCGGCAGGTTTTGGGAGAGCTTGATCGACTTTACCGAATCGGCTTTGGACGACGATATCGCGTTGGTGTCCCCTTGAGTTTTTGCGGGGTCGGTCCTAAACAACGGCGTTGGGCGGGCCTGAATCCGCACGGTTGCGGAAACGCGTGCATCGAACAAGCTCTTTTGGGGAACCATGGTCGTATGAATGAGTGGAATGACATAGCGGTTTTGACGCCACCAGGCGATATCGACATCGCCACGGTGCCCTCGCTGCGCCGGCGGTTAGATGCTTTGATCGACCGAGGCGTGCGGCGCGTTGTCATCAATTGCCAGGCCGTTAGCTTTATCGACTCGACAGGCTTGGCGTTCTTGCTTACGCGCGCTCGTGAACTCATGAGGCGCGAGGGCCTCCTTTCGCTTGTCAATGCGTCCGGTGAGGTTGTTCGTTTTTGGAGATTGCTCGTCTTGTCGATATTCTTCATGTCGCGGGGCCGGCACGGGAGTCGATTACCGCCATTCCGGTGGGGAGTTGCCGCGTTGGAGTAAGAGCGTCGAGGTGCGTCAGGGTATCGAGAACCTCCCATACTACCGACATCGCATCGCCGAACTCCTTGAATCGCTTCCGTTGCGCCGTGACGAGCGCTACGATGTCGCATTGGCGTCGGGGAGGCGCTGGGTAATGCCTATGACCATGCGGGCGGTATCGGGTGCGTCCTGACGGTTCAGGCCTATGGCGATCGCGTTGTGGTTGAGGTGCTTGATCGAGGTGCCGGCTATTCTATCGATGAAACGAGCGAACCGGTCGCATCAGAGGAGCGCGGCCGTGGTATCAAGCTTATGCGTATGCTCGTCGATAACGTGGAGGTTGCTCGTCGTACGGACGGCGCCGGCACGCGCGTGCAGATGGTGAAGCTGTTTAGCGGAGCGTTGGAATCGTGTGCCTAGCCAATCGTTTTGGCATGTTTACCTGCCAAGAACATGCGGCAGACAAGTTTTTTTTGAGAAAAAAGTACTTGCGTCTTTTGGACAACTCGCGTAAATTAATAACCCGCAAGCGGACATGGCTCAGTTGGTAGAGCACAACCTTGCCAAGGTTGGGGTCGCGGGTTCGAGCCCCGTTGTCCGCTCCATTGCATTTCCGGACCGTTTAGGCGGTCCTTTTTCGGCGAAGTGGCCAAGTGGTAAGGCAGAGGCCTGCAAAGCCTTTACCCCGGTTCGAATCCGGGCTTCGCCTCCAGGCAACATCCGGGCGCTCCGGCGCCCGTTTTGTTTTACATATGCGGACATGGCTCAGTTGGTAGAGCACAACCTTGCCAGGTTGGGGTCGCGGGTTCGAGCCCCGTTGTCCGCTCAAACGCAACAGCCCCGACTACTACGGTAGCCGGGCTTTTTTCGTATCCATCGCCTGGGCTCGAACCCCGAGGAGCGAGGCGTTAAGCAAACGCGGAGCGTTTTAGCGAGCTGGCGAGGTCGCCGGCAGGCGGCCGAAGCCGGTGCGTATCCGCGAAGTGGATACGCGGACGCCCTGTTGTCCGCTCAACTATTTTACGCGGTTCTAACGAACCGCGTTTTTTGTTGACACTGCGCGAGCCCCGGGCACCCATCTTGCCCCTCAATCGTCGGTCGCGTACATAAAAGTACGCTTCCCTCCTCTTTCGCGGCAACCTGGGGCGGAGCCCGCTCGCTGTCGTGGCCGGGAAAGTGGGTCTTCCGTTCTTTTCACTAATCGGTCGATTCGTCCCAGGAGGCTTGAACCCGAGAGGGGGCGAGCGTTTTGGGGCGTGGCTGTGGCGTTGTTTGTCGCGAATGTCCGCTTTGGGCGTATCATCGTGGGCATCTCGCATAACCTCGTTGCAAGGGGAGATACGCCCCATGGCTACAGAAAGTCTTCTTCGCGCTCATGGATGTCCGATGCCGCGATCTATCAGATTTACCCGCGCTCGTTTAAGGATTCGACTGGTTCGGGTCTGGGCGATATCGCGGGCATTACCCAGCAGATGGACTATCTTGAGCGGCTGGGCATCGAGGCCATCTGGCTGAGCCCGTTTTACCCATCGCCTCTTGTCGATGGTGGCTATGATGTGGCGGACTACTGCGATGTCGATCCACGTCTCGGCTCGCTTGACGACTTCGATGATATGATCGCTGCGGCTCACGCGTGCGGCATCAAGGTTATCGTCGACATCGTGCCCAACCATTCATCCAACCAGCACCCGTGGTTCAAAGCCGCTCTTGCCGCTGGCCCCGGATCGCCCGAGCGCGCTCGTTATATCTTCCGCGATGGTCGCGGCGAGCACGGCGAGTTGCCTCCCACCAATTGGAATGCCAACTTTGGCGGCCCCGCCTGGACGCGCGTCGCGGACGGTCAGTGGTATCTGCACATGTTTACGCCCGAGCAGCCGGACTTTGACTGGTCGTGCCCCGAGGTTCATGCGCGTTCTTTTGCGACGTCCTGACATTTTGGAGCGATCGAGGCGTCGATGGCTTTCGCATTGATGTGGCGCACGGTCTTGCCAAGGATCTCGACCGCGATGACCTCGACCGGTGGCATCTCGCCGAGGGCGATGACATGGTTGACGACGGCACCCATCCGCTGTGGGACCGCAACGAGGTCCACGAGATCTATCGCGAGTGGCGCCGCGTGTTCGACCGCTATAATCCGCCGCGCAGTGCCGTTGCCGAGGCGTGGGTGCTGCCCGAGCGTCAGTATCTCTACGCGCGTCCCAGCGAGCTTGGCCAGACATTCAACTTTGAGTTCGCCAAGGCCACTTGGACCTATGATGACATGCACGCTGCAATCGAGGAGGGCTTGAAGGCGGCCATCGAATCCGATTCCGCCTCGACCTGGGTACTCTCCAACCACGACGTGCCGCGCGTGGCGACGCGCTATGCCCTGCCGCAAATCAAGGCGACGCGCTACCACCAGATTGCGCTCGACTGGCTCTTACGCGACGGGTCGTCTTATGACGAGGACCGTGAATTTGGCGAGCGCCGCGCGCGGGGCCCTTTGCTTGAGCTGGCGCTTCCGGGCTCGGCATACGTGTATCAGGGTGAGGAGCTCGGCCTTTTGAGGTGGCTGATATCCCGTGGGCTGCACTCGAAGATCCTACTGCGACCAATACGCACGGACCGAAGCGCGAGAAGGGGCGCGACGGCTGTCGTGTGCCCCTGCCGTGGGTAGCGGCGGACGATCCCGCAGGGCGGATCGTTTGGGTTTTCGCCTGCGGACGCCGATGCGGCGCCCCATCTGCCGCAAGCCTGCATGGTTTTCCGATTACGCTGCCGATAGGGGAAGAAGCGGATCCGACATCGATGCTTGTGCTCTATCGTGACGCCCTCTGGCTTCGGCGCAAGCTGCGCGGTTGTGCCAACGATCTTGCGTGGCTCGATCTTGACGGGCGCACCGGTCTTGCGGGATGGTGCCGAGGGCGCCGAGGGGCGGCGTCATCGCCTATCGCCGCGACAACGGCTGGGCGTGTGTGACGAACTTCGGCGCAGCACCCGTGGAGCTGCCGGCGGGCAGGGTCCTGCTCACCTCATCACCGCTTGCAGACGGCAGGCTTGCGCAGGACAGTTCTGCCTGGATTATGCTCGCTGAGTTGTAGGGGCCTCTTGCGGTGAGTTTGCGTTTGCCAGCGCCTTCCGTGGTGGCTGATGTCTTTGCGAGGTTCGCGAGGGCGTTGCAAAACTTTTAAAAAAAGTTCTTGCATAGGATGCGGGCATCACGTAAGATTAATCCTCGTAAGCGGACATGGCTCAGTTGGTAGAGCACAACCTTGCCAGGTTGGGGTCGCGGGTTCGAAGCCCCGTTGTCCGCTCCATTTGGGCGTTTAGCTCGGGAGAGCGCTTCCCTGACACGGAAGAGGTCAGAAGTTCAAATCTTCTAACGCCCACCAAATGTTCGCAGCCCAGAGGCTATGCCTCTGGGCTGTTTTTTTTTACGTGCCAAATCGCCGGCAAAAGGTATCTCGATTCAGGAAAAGAGCGGTTCTAAGCGTCTGTTTAGCCTTGTCATCTCAATCGAGTGGGGGTTGACCATTTTGAACATAACCGTGCATCTCGTTGACGTTTCTGCGATCGATCCCGGCGAGACCGTTGATATGGCATTAATCGCGGGACGCTATGCCTTACGTGCTTCCAACGGTGATCTCCCAATTGCGTCTCGGAGGGAAGCTGCAGGCGTGGGTCTGCTGCTTCGCGACGCCCTGCAAATGTCTTCGACGACACCCAGCTTGCGCGTTCTGCTTTCGGCAAGATCGAGCTTGCGGATGGGGAGGCACCTTCTATTTCCATTTCACATGGCGGAAGCGTGGCCGTCCTCGCTGTTTCCGATGTTGCTCGGTCGGTCGGAGGACCTATTGGCGTGGATATCGAGGCGATCGATGAGATTGCTCCCGTTGCGGTTGGGCGTATGGCAAACGACGACGAGCGCGCGTGGATTAACGCTGCCCCCAATTTGCAAGAACGCAATCTTCGCATGAGTCAGACGTGGACGCGCATCGAGGCCATCCTCAAGGCTGAAGGCGTCGGGTTTTCGATTGACCCTCGCAAAGATGGCATGCCCGGCGGATGGAATACTTCGTCGATGACATACGGTCGCTGCGTCATCTCTTGTGCGGCACGCTCTATACCTCGTATCGTCGTCAAGGAGCATGCCTTTCGGGTAGCATAGAGCCAATCGCCAATAGGGGAGGCCGCCATGTCACTGAACGCTCAAAACGATATTGCTTCACGGATCGAGGATGCCGTCTTTGAACTTATGGCGACAACTCCGGTGCAGTCGATTAAGGTGGCCGAGGTACTTCGCCCTGCCCATACATCCAAATCGACGTTCTATCGCTGTTATCGCTCTGTCGATGATGTGGTTAAACGTTTTGAAGATGAGCTGCTCCAGAATATGCAGGACATCAATGATGTTGCGTTGAGGGCTCGTTTTGGCGATGCGCAGCTGGACCCTACGCCCACGATGATCAAGCGCATGGAGATCCTCAAGGCTAATCGCTCGAAAGTTTTGGCACTTAACAGCGATAACGGCGATCCCGTGTGTTTGCTCACAAGGCAACGATCTTTATGCATGACTATTTTCGCAATCGGCTTCGCTCGACTTTTTCCGATGAAACGGACCTCGATCTGTATCTAGCATTTGCGCTTGCGGGCCACCATAACCTCATTCAGTATTGGCTCGAGGCCCGGCCCGACCTTTGAGGCGCGCACCGTTGCCGCCGCCCTCAATCGCATGTTCTACGCACCGCTCTTTGTCGACGATGCATCGCGCCACTGGCACCCACGCATCCCCGATTTTGAAAAGCCGCTCGGGTGAACGGCTGATTTTTTAGGGATGAACGGTTGCAAAGGTTTGCGGATTCAGAGCAATCCAGCCCTATGAATCGATTTAAGTATGGCCATTTATCTGCTATTTGGAACGCCTAGCCCGTTGTGTCCCATATGATGGGACACATCGGGCTTTTTGTTCACGCGTCTCGTTAACCCCTCATAAACTAAAGCTACGTTCAAAAGAACCACTGCAGTAGTTCAACGTGTGACGGCACAGAAAGCCGCGAGCGCTCTCCTCACCTTCGCTCGCGGCCGGACTGCGCCATCACTCCGTACACCTTCACATGATTAGGATGTGATATTCAGTGGTTACGCTCGGAAAGAACATGCGCAGCGTCTCGATTGTAGCGTGGGCTGCACCCCGTTCAAGGATTTTGAGGAGCATCCTGAGACCCAGGGTATTGGCGAGGGCGAGGCGTTTGTTATGCGGCCCCTCGAGGCAAATTGCCGATGCCGGTCTTGAGCCCCGCGATATCGACTTTTTCTATCACGGCAGCGCCAATCCGTATCTCGTTGGCGATTGCATTACCCCCAACATGCAGGTTGCCGATTGGTTTGGCGTTCGTGCCAAAGGGGGCTCCGTCCATCATTCCGAGGCTTGCTGCACGGGTTACATCGCCTTGAGCAGGCCGTGATGGCGGTTGCTTCCGGTGCTTACGACGTTGTCCCTTACGGGTGCCTGCGATTTGGCTTCGACTCTTCCCGTCGAGCATATGCCCTCCCATATTCGTCAGGGACTTTACGCTCACGTCATGATTCCCTCGCTCGATAAGATCTATGACCGCGCGTATGGTCGCCCGCTTGATGGTGCCTTTGGCGTGTCGTTCCGGACAACTGGATCAACGAGTATTCGATGCAGTACGACCTTACAGCCGATCAGATTGATGACGCCCTGAACGGTTTTACCAAGAGCCTTCGCCGCGGTGCCGTCCTGAATCCCCTTGCCTGGTACGAGACTACGGTCGAGGAGGACGCGAAGCGCAGCCGGGTTCGATACCGTCCGACGAGTATCTCAAGAGCATGTATAACCCGCGCGTTACGCAGTACCTGCGTGTTACACCGGCTTTGAGAAGAAATGCGGCAACGGTGCCGCAGCTGTTGTCGTGATGCCCACGGAGAAGGCCAAGGCCATGGGCGTGCCATATGCGCCTATTGAGGTTCTGGGTACGGGCGCTTCTGCGGTCGAGGGCCTGCTTCAATAACGAGCACTGGGCTGAGCTTGCCGCCAAGCAGGTCTACGCCCTTACCGGCGTGAGCCCACGAGATCGACCTGTTTATGTGCAATGACTTCTTCCTGCTCTCCTGAGATCGTCTCGGCTGAGGAGTGCGGCTATATTCCGCGCGGCGAGGTTGGAAGTACGCGATCGATGGTCGCACCGCTTTTGACGGCGATAAGCCCATCAACCCGCACGGTGGTCGTTGCAACTTCGGTCACGCCCATGTGGCGCATCCGGCATCGCGCCGATATCGTTGAGTGGCCGTCAAGCAGATGCGTGCGTCGCCGGTGCTACCCAGATGAAGAAGGTTCCGAGACGGCGTTCCTGCGCGGTTTTGGCGGTTCTCCAGAACGTGCGCTGCCAGATTTCGTACCGTCGCCTAAGCGACCGCGGTTTTCGATTTCCATAAGGAGTATTCTCATGCAACTCAAAGATATGGAGCCCGTGGTCAAGAAGATCTACACGGGTCTTGAAGAAGGGCATCTATTGGGCGCCAGTGCCCCGAGTGCGGAGCCGTCGAGTTTCCGCCCCACCTTGCCTGCAATGCCTGCGGCTATCACAAGACCGATTGGGTCCAGGTTTCCGGTCACGGCCATCTGATCGATTTTACCTTGCCTGGTCCGCAGAACGACAAGCCCTACCTCGAGTATGGCAGTACGCCTACGGCGCCGTCGATATCGCACGAGGGGTTCTCAGTACACCTACGTCATCTACGGCATTACCAAGAAGAAGGCCCCCGAGATTCGCGCCAAACTCATGGCGGGCGAGACCGTTGGCGTCCATAAGGTCATCGACCGTCCGGGCTACAAAGAGCTTACGTTGAGCTTGACGACTAGGCTCACTTCACCCTTTAACAATTCGATCCCTCTCTTAGGCCACGGCGGGATACCTGTCTCCCTGCCCGCCGCGGCCGTCCCTCTTTTTAATCAGAAAGGCACCATCATGAACGAAGAACTCACTCAGCAGATCTGCGATTTCGCCAAGTCCGCACAACTATGACGGCGATGTGGACCCCCGAGACGACGTTTGAGACCCTGGGCAAGGGTCGATGAAGATGATCGCTCTGACCTCCATGATCGAGAACGAGCTCGATGCCGAGGTTCCCTGTTCGCGAGGTCATGGTCATGAAGACCATCGGCGAGCTTATCGAGCGCACTGCCGAAGAGATGGGTAACTGCCATGGACCTGATGCAGACCCTGCGCGAGCAGGCTGCCGCCAAGCTATGCGCGTTGTTTTTCTTTTCCCGAGGGCGAAAACGAGACCATGATGCAGGCGGTCGCAAAGATCGCCGCCGAGCATCTTGCCGAATGTGTGCTGGTCGGAGACGGCGCTAAGCTCAAGGAGCTTGCCGATGAGCGCGGCATCTCCCTTGACGGCATCGAGATTGTCGATGTGACCGACGAGGGGGCGAACGCCGCTTGTTGCGAGCGCTACCTTTCGCATCCGGATTGCAAGTTTAAGCCCAAGAAGGGCGCTGCGCGCCGTATGACGCGTCCGCTTGAGCGCGCCCTGATTTTGCAGGTGCTCGGCGATGTCGCGTTATGTTCGCCGGTATCGATAACGCTACGGGCGATATCATCCTGGCGGGTCAGACCATCGTCGGTCTTGCTGACGGGGTGGACACTGTGAGCTCGTGCGGTATCGCCGACATTCCCAACTGGAACGGCGGCGAAGGTGGCCTTTGGCTTTTGGCGATTCTGCCGTTTGCGTTGACCCCACGAGCGAGGAGCTTGCCTCGATCGCGATTTCGCCGAGTGAAACGGTGCGCTCGCTGACCGGATGGGATATCCGTTGCGCGCTGCTTTCGCATTCGACTGACGGTTCGATGGATAACGAACTCGTCGATAAGGTACGTCGTGCTCGCGAGATTGCCAACGATCGCCGTCCCTGACCTTGCCATCGACGGTGAGTTCCAGTTTGATTCGGCGATTAACCCCCAAGGTCGCGGCCAAGAAGGTGCATCGTGAGTCTGCTGTTGCGGGCCAAGCCAACGTGGTCATCTGGCCCGATATCAACGTGGGCAATATCGGCGTCAAGATCATCCAGAATCTGACCGGCGCCAATGCTTACGGTCCCATGCTTCAGGGCTTCAAGAAGATCGTGTGCGATTGCTCGCGCTCTGCGCCCGCCGATGAGATCGCCGGCAACGTGGTGATGAGCTGCGTGCGCTCAGGCGCTTAAGGAGGCTTAAGGTATGTCCGATAAAAGACTCCCCGGCGCAACCTGGTAATCAACCCGGGTTCCACTTCCACGAAGGTGGGCGTTTTTGAGGGCGATGAGTGCAAGCTCAGTAAGAACGTTGCGCACGATGCGAAGGACCTTGCCCAGTTCGACGGGGTTTCGGCTCAGATGCCGTATCGCTGCGATCTGATTCTTTGGAGCACTGGAGGAGGCGGGCCTGAAGCTCGAGGACTTTGATGCATTTGTCGGTCGTGGCGGCGGCTTGCTTTCGCTGCCCGGCGGCACGTATGCCATCAATGAGGTCATGCTCGAGCATGCTCGCGTTGGCGCAAATGGCATTCAACACCCGGCGCAGCTGGGACCCCAGATTGCCCATGAGTTTGCCTCAAAGACGGAAAGCCCTCTTTTGTGGTGAATCCTCCCGATATCGACGAGCTGTGCGACCTCGCGTATGACGGGCATTAAGGGCGTGTATCGAAACGTGCACCTGCACGCCCTTAATCTTAAAGAGACCGCCATCCGCCATGCGGCAAAGCTCGGTCGCCCCTATGATGAGTGCAACTTCATCGTTTGCCATATCGGCGGCGGCATCTCTATCTCGGCTCATCTTAAGGGCAAGATGGTGGACGGCAACGACATCGTTGGCGGCGAGGGTCCCATGGCGCCGACGCGCTGCGGATCGGTTCCCGCGATCGAGATTGCGAAGTATACGGCAGAGCATGGTCTCGACGTTGCCCGCGCCCATTGCATGAAGACCGGTGGCTTCGTTGACCTTTTTGGGTACGTCCGATGCCATCGAGGTGTGCGATCGCGCCGCTGCGGGCGATAAGGCTGCGGCTCGCGCCTGGGATGCAATGGTCTACCAAATCTGCAAAGTGGATTGGCGAGATGGCTTGTGTGCTGAAGGGCGACGTCGACGGCATCTTGCTCGGAGGCGGCATGGTCCACAGCAAGGAGCTCGTTGCCTCGATTGAGGAATGCTGCTCTTGGATCGCCCCGTGTCTGCCTATCCGGGCGAGTTTGAGCTTGAGGCTATGGCCGCTGGTGCCTGTCGCGTGCTCGACGGTGGCGAAAAAGCACTCTCGTACAGCGGGCAGCCTGTGTTTAGCGGGTTTTGACGACTAATCCGTTTGTACCCTGTCTTTTGGGCGGCCGATATAGCTGTCGGTCGCCCGGCGCTATCGTTTTCCCTTTTGGTGTAAGGGAATTGAATATGGATAAAACCAAGATCAAGTACCTGGTGGGCATTTATGCTGCCGCCATGTGCATTATGGGCATGTTGGTGCCCGTCCCCATCGTGGCCTCTGTCGGCGGCGTTTCCCAACGAAAACATCGCTGCCGTCCAGATGACCATCGGCATCATCCCGTTGATGATGGCGCTGTCCGCCATGCTCGTCTTCACAGCTCGCCTCTCGCGTGTCAGAAGAAAGACGACGCTTGTCGGTCACGTTATCGTGATGCTGGCAGGCGCCTCGGTGCTGGTGTTCCCGACTCACTCGGCCAGGTCTTAGCGGCCTGCTGTCATGGGCCTTGGTCTCGGCAGCCGTGCAGAACTCGACCGATGCCTTGATCGCTGACTATTTCGGCGGAAAGCAGCGCTCGTTTGTCATGGGCATCTACTCCACTTTTGTCGCACTGGGCGGCATTATCTGGACGATGGTTTCCGGCGTTTTGGGTTCTGCCGAGTGGTTCCACAGCTATGCGGCGTACTTCATCATGATCATTTTCATCGTGATCGAGGCTGTCTGCCTTCCGAGGGGTCATCTTGAGCCCAAGCGCAAGGTCAACGTGTTTGCCAATATGCCTAAAGAGGTCGCGATTATCACGCTCATGAGCTTTTGTGTTCGTACTTACGTTCCAGCTCTTCAGCTCCAACGTCTCGCTGCTTGTTGTGGGTCGCGGCTTTGGCGGTACCGTGGAGGCCGGTCTTGCCTCTACCGTTATGACCGTTGCCGGTATTGCGGCTGGTCTTTTGGTCGGTCCGCTGTTTGCCAAGTTTAAGAACCTGGCTATGCCGATTGCGTGGGGCGTGACGCTCGTTGGCCTGGGCCTGACGCTGATTGCGCCCGCCTTTATGGTGCTGTGCGTTGCGGGCTTTTCGTCGCGCTGGGCAAGGGAGTACGTGCCGCTGGAGGGCAATTTTGCCGCCGGCAACTCTGCCCCCGAGGACGGCGTTTAACCGCCATTGGCATGGCGGGCATCAACTTTGGCATGGCGCTGTCTCCCATTGTGTTTGAGGCCGTAACGTCGCCGTTTGTGCAACGATTGACCAGAAGTTCATCGCCGGCATGATCGTCTGTGCGGCGTGTGTCGTCTTTGGCGCCATTAAGTATCGCAAGCTCACCCCGGCCCAGCTTGCCGAGGCCGAGAAGATGGCGGCCGGCGGCGAGGCAGAGTAGCCGTTCTAGTAGTTGCTTTGCCGTACATCATGTTTTATCGGGGCCGCCGACATATGCCGGCGGCCCTCTTTCTATCAATGACTTTGAAAGGCTTACGGCTATGAAGTTACCTGTCAGGCGCGTTATCGGTATTCTCAACGGCTTCTTTAACCCGCTATTGCTCTGCGCGTTTCTCCCCCATCATCGAAGGGGCGCCTGGCTTGGATCTGACGAGCCCCACGGGCTTTTAGGGACAACTCATCGTGGCCACGGTAATCGCCGAGGTTCTGAGCGCACTTCCGATGTTTGGCAAAACGGTCGGTATGTGCCTGAACTTTTTGGTTTTGAGCAGGGGAGTACATCGCACAAGATCGCCGGTACGGTCATCGGTGCCACGCTCCCTTTTATGGTGATCGGTTTTGGCGAGATTGCCTTCCGGGGAGGATTCGGAACGATTGAAGGCCGTACGTTCTTCGCGCGTTGGGCAGGCCTTGTCACAAAGGGGTGGGCTTTTGTGGTTATCGCCGGCGTGCTGCTCGATCCCTTTACAGCGGCTCTCGGCCGCATGATAGCTCGCGAAGAGAAGTAATAGCTCCTCGCCTATCGAATGCCGGCGGACGGGGCGCCGGGGCTGTAGTCTTCCGAGCGTTTACAGTCCTGTCGCTCCGTCCGCCGGCATTCGACCGCAAACATGTTGGTCAAGCATAATCTTTTGGATTCTTTTGGCGTGAGCGGCTTGGTTTTGGTAGGATTTGTCAGCGGCTTGACTAAGGGGGTTTTATAACTGCCATGCAGGTAGCCGTGTTGGTAACGTTTTACCGACTTCCCAAGAACCCCTCATATTAATGCGTCTGCAAAATGACTAATTGCTTTGACCTGCTGAAACACTATATGTTGTGTTTGACCTAAAAAAAGAATACAGGATATAGATGCCTCTTTGTCGTATGATAGATGGCGGACAGAGAACGAAGAACCTTATTCGCCCCATTTGAACGTGTCCTTGAGCCCTTGATTGGCTGCGAGGATTGTCCGCATGGAGGGACTATGGTTTATCGAGAACACAGATTGCGTGACGGCGCCGCAAGACAGGGGACAGGCCCTGCCGGGCATCGTTTGGCTCTGAAGCGCAATGAGACTACGATGCGAAAGAGGCAAGAGGATGAAGATCATCAAGCGCAGCGGCACCGAGGTTGTCTTTGACATCGATAAGATCGTCAATGCCATCCGTGCCGCCAACTTGGAGGTCGAGGAGAGCTCTCGTCTTACTGACCGCCAGGTGGTTTACGCGGCGCAAAACGTCGCCGAGGCATGCGAGAACGCGGGCCACACTGTTTCGGTCGAGGAGATTCAGGATTTGGTCGAGGACGAGATCATGCGTCTCGACTGCTACGAGGTTGCCCGCCACTACATCATCTATCGCTATGTTCAGAGCCTGAAGCGCCAGAAGAACACGACCGACGACAAGATTCTGTCGCTGATCGAGTGCAATAACGAAGAGGTCAAGCAGGAGAACTCTAACAAGAACCCGACCGTCAATTCCGTCCAGCGCGACTATATGGCCGGCGAGATTTCCAAGGACCTGACTCAGCGTGTGCTGCTGCCCCAGGAGATTGTGGATGCTCACAATGAGGGCCTGATCCACTTCCACGATTCCGACTACTTTGCCCAGCACATGCATAACTGCGATTTGGTGAACCTGGAGGATATGCTCCAGAACGGTACTGTTATTTCGGGCACGCTGATCGAGAAGCCGCACAGCTTCTCGACCGCCTGCAACATCGCGACGCAGATTATCGCCCAGGTTGCTTCCTCCCAGTACGGCGGCCAGTCTATTTCGCTGACCCATCTCGCCCCCTTTGTTGAGGTGAGCCGTCAAAAGATTCGCGGCGAGGTTGCCCGCGAGCTCGAGGAGCTCGGTGTTTCGGCATCTGCCGAGAAGGTGCGCGAGGTCGTTGAGGACCGTCTGCGTGACGAGATCCGTCGCGGCGTCCAGACGATTCAGTATCAGGTCGTGACCCTTATGACCACAAACGGCCAGGCGCCGTTTGTGACGGTCTTTATGTATCTCAACGAGGCTCGCTCAGCGCAGGAGAAGCACGACCTTGCCATGATCGTGGAGGAGACGCTTCGTCAGCGCTATGAGGGCGTTAAGAACGAGGCCGGCGTGTGGATTACCCCCCGGCATTCCCCAAGCTTATCTATGTACTCGAGGACGATAACGTTCACGAGAATTCCCCGTACTTCTACCTGACCCAGCTGGCTGCCAAGTGCACCGCCAAGCGCATGGTGCCCGACTACATCTCCGAGAAGAAGATGCGCGAGCTCAAGCTGTCGAAGGGCGAGACCGCCGGCAACGGCGATTGCTACACCTGCATGGGTTGCCGCAGCTTCCTGACGCCCGACCGTTCGGGCAACGGCTTTAACAACGTCGCCAACGCGCTGAACTATGACCCGAACAAGCCCAAGTACTACGGTCGCTTTTAACCAGGGCGTTGTGACCATCAATCTGCCCGATGTCGCGCTGAGCTCGCATCAGGACATGGACAAGTTCTGGAAAATCTTCGACGAGCGCCTCGAGCTGTGCCACCGCGCCCTGCTGTGCCGTCATGAGCGTCTGATGGGCACGCTTTCGGATGCCGCGCCGATTCTTTGGCAGTACGGCGCCCTGGCGCGTCTGAAGAAGGGCGAGACGACGATAAGCTGCTCGTGGGCGGCTATTCCACCATCAGCCTGGGGTATGCCGGTCTGTATGAGTGCGTCAAGTACATGACGGGTCACAGCCACACCGAGAAGGAGGGCACGCCCTTTGCCATGGCCGTCATGCAGCGTATGAACGATAAGTGCGCCGAGTGGAAGGCCGAAAGCGATATTGACTTCTCGCTGTACGGTACCCCGCTTGAGTC
>VOFC01005466.1_pt1 | contig 31245 bp, 65 predicted proteins | sample 5384161 | NCBI WGS metagenome assembly VOFC01 (sample SAMN12384722, study PRJNA508395) | human gut metagenome | isolation source: healthy gut B | host: Homo sapiens
GATAGTGAAGCTCAAGGGTAAAGCTTCGTCCTGTAGCCGGAAAGGTGTAACGGTAGGTTATATGGTGATCACTGAGTTCATGCTCATCTCTGTAGCCATTTTTTCCTCAAGAAGCTTTTTTTGGCTTTGGCCAGATCGCCGGGTTCTGGAAGATAGAGGTCAAGATCTCCAAGCTTTCGGTATTCCGGAACCGGATAATAATTTGCCAGACTGATTCCCTTAAGGAGAATGCAGCTGATGTTATGCTCCAAAAGAAGAGAAAGGGTGCGTCTGGTGAACTGTTCAATCTGATAGTAGTTCAGCATCATGCTTTTGGTTCTTTGAAGCATGACCGGATAGATGCTGGTGTGCCGGCAGTATGGAAGCACAAATGGTACAGTACAGTGTTCCTCTGCCAGACGGGCTATATCGGCTTTGTCTTCCGGTGAAATTACGAAGGGATTCCAAAGCTGCCTGTTGGATCAGAGCTTCATCTCTGCCGGGGAATGAAAAGAGGGTACATGCTGTAGCCCTGAGGCTTGAGCTTCAGGATATTTCCATCCTGAAGAAGCTGTTCCATATCTATTTGGTTTGAGCTGTCTTTTGTATTCATAGCTGTCCTTTCAAATATGTTCTAAAACTTTTAGGGAGATTCTGATAGGATCATTATAGCATTGGATAAAAGAATTCACAAGAAAAGGGATGGGCGTGTCTGAAAAACAGACAAAAATTATATGGAAATGGTGAGAAATTCCTATAAATACTTGACTTTGAGCCATTTAGTAATTATTATAAAAACAATAAAAAAAGGCATCAGAATAATAAAAAAGTATTTCAAAAGAGGAGATATTTATGATGAACACATATAAGAAACCTGTAGTATCTGTAGATTCCGGAATGGCAGAGGGTGTGTATGCAGCCAGTGGTGCTGGGACCCTGAATGTGATTTATACCGGTGTTTGGGACAGATGGGGGACAAATGGCGGCAAGGGACTTGCAATGGCTAACTGGTCTGGTATAAACGGAACGATTACATTAAATGTTACCTTCAATGACACAGTAGATCAGGTCGAGACAGATGATGCTTCTGTTCAGGCATCCTGCTCCGGTCAGACTGCTACCCTTACATTTGCAAGTACAGCATCTAATCCGCTGACAATCGGAATTCATCTGAACCATGGAACAAGTATCGATGATCTTAAGATGACAGGATTTACATATTCTGTGAACTAAAAAGAAGAGGCGCAGAACCCACTACGGATTCTGCGTCTCTTTTAAAATTCCCGCATCATTTTTTCAATTTCCACTTCATCCAGTACCTCACACCTCTTATCGCGTATCGCATAAACTCTCGTACAGATATTTAATACCGTAGGACGATGGGTTGTTACAATACAGGTTCTTGGATAAGTATCCTGCATAATATTTCGAAGCACCTTGCGCTCTGTAGCCACGTCAGTGCGGAGGTTGCCTCATCCAGAAGCAAAATGGGAGACTCGGCGAAGCAGTGCTCTTGCAATGGAAAGACGTTGTGCCTGTCCCTCTGAAAAGCCGCCGCCCCGTTCCTTCACAACGCTTTGGATACCATCGGGCAGCTGCTCCACGAAATCCCATGCACAGGCAAGCTTTAAGGCCTCTACAATTTCCTCATCTGTGGCATCTGGTTTGACGTTTCGCATATTTTCTGCAATCGTACCGGAAGAACATGGTATTTCCCTGAGGTACATAAGAAAACAAGTTTTCTGGTGGAAGGTGACATAGGAACCTGTCTTTCATGATTTTGCCCGGCACAGATATGGAAGGTGCCGCTTTGCGCATACAAAAAAGAGAAAGGATCAGGCGCAGCATGGTTGTCTTGCCCTCGCCGGAAGGCCCTACCAGAGCCACGATTTCATGCGGGTATGCTTCCAGAGAAGCGTCTGCGAACACATGAGTTCCGGAACGATAAGTATAGTTCAGATGCTCCATGGAAAGCCCGAAGCCCTCTGAACGATACGATATTTTTTTCAAAAAATATTTACAGCATCATCCTGACTGTAATCCTCCTGGGGCATTTCCACAATGTCTATAAGACGTCCAGCGGAAATAGTCAGGGAAATGGCAGATGGAACCAGGCTGGCAAGGGAGTTTACAGAGCTTGTCAATGTGCCGGACAGAGACAGAAACATGGTCATGGTTCCGTAGCTGATAACATTGCTCCACACACGATAAATTCCCCATCCATAGCAGCTGTAAGATACAATAAATCCCACAATGGACATAAGCACAGAAGTGAGAATGGATATTCTCTGAAATTCCAGGCGCATGCCAATATATTCCGTTTGCAGGGATTTCAGCTTTTCTGTATAAAAACCGGATCAGGTCAAAGGCCTTGATGGTCTGGATATTGGAAAAGGCTTCCTGGTTGAAGCCGTACATTTTGGCATTCATAGCAGCGCTTTTTTCATTGTTGTTCCGCATTCTCCTAAGAAGGGGACGGGACATCAGAGCGCTGAAAGGAATTCCAAGAAGGGCGAATAAAGCAAAGGTAGGGTCATAGTACAAGACTACAGCCAGAGCACTGATGAAACGGAAGGTATAAATAATCAGGTTCAGGAATCCAGTTCAGGATACCGCTTGAAATATTGGAAGCATCGGAGCTCCAGCGTGTCACCAGGTCACCGGTATGATAATCAGTTAAAGATTCCCATTCAGTGACCAGCATTTTTGCAAAGATGTCGTTCTTGATTTCGGAGTCCACCTTCAGGTTAATGAAAGTAGAGGCATATCCGGATGCCTGCGAAACCAGAATGTTGGCTATGGAAAAACCGATCATTGCAGCAAAGGTAGAGATCAGCTTTCCGGTTTGATGCCCGGTAATAATATCTACCAGATCTCTGGAAATCAGACTGGAAACCAGCATAGTTCCTTGTGGTATAAATTCCGGAAGTACCACACCAGGGAATGCCGTAAACCATGATTCGGTTTTCATGGATTCCCAGAAGATTCAGATCACCATTGAGAAAGGGTGTGCCAAGAAGCTGATGCCAGAGCCCGGTGTGGGTGGATTTGCCCATGCCGGAGTGCCCGGAAAAAAAAGCCATGCCTTTTTCTCTGTAAAGTATGGAGGCTGAATGAATGGCAAACAGTCCCTTTTGTTGTGCAAGAAACAAGAAAAACAGACGAAGAGCATGGAAAAGATTCTCTGTCGTCTGATCTGTGACTGCATTGGAACAGTAGAACCGAACATAGCTGCCGTCCAGGGTCATATGTACCTCATGAATATTTGACATCTGAGGAAACAAAACCACATAGCGGTCGCTGTTTTCAAAAATAGTCATATCCGAATTGCGAATAAGCACCTGCCCATAATTGTGGCTGGCAGGGGACCTTGTGATAAATTCAATTTCCTGATCTGGTCATCTGCCGGATGGTTAACATAAAAATCCGCAAAGCGGTCGCCAAGAAGCTGGACAGGACCGTAGAAATTGATAGAAAGCCCGGCAATTTTCATGCTGGCAGTGCATGCATGGGAAATGGGCTTAAGGCTTTCGGTTATCATTCCAAGAGCGGTCATCTGCGACAAAAAAGTCATTGACATCATTTAAGACCTCCGGGAAAGCTTCTTCCCCAAGACCATACAGCCGCGCCAGCATTTCCGCCAGCGTTTCCGGGTCCGAACCTTCTGTATGCTGGATCACGTTCCACAGAAAAGTCCCGGTCTCGTTGAGAATCATTCCCTTTTTTCTGATCCGCCATCTGCTGTCCGTAAGGAAGGAGATGACTGACTCCTTTTATTTTTCGAAGCGTATATCCGCGTTGACACTGAAACATAGTGAAAACAATTCCTTTCCTGTTAATGAAAGCAGGTAACTGTACAGTTACGAAATCAGATAAATTATAACACTGCGGCTCTTTTCGCACAAGAAAATAAGTGCCTGCTTATGGGGCAGACACTTAAGGGATAATAGATTGCAGCAGAAAATTTAATCCTCGTCCATCCATACCTTCATGGTCTTGAGAAGCTTCTGTTTCTGTGGGATTTCAAGCTTATGTACCTGCTCGGAAATCTCACGGTCCAGAGCGGTCTCGCGGTATTCGGAATCAATTCTTCCGATGAGGGAATCCAGGAAATATTCAGCAGTCTTGCGTAGTAGATCAGGATACGCAGAGACATAGCGGTACGGTTGTTCTCCACGTTGCTGATGTAGCCTGGGGTTACGTTCAGAGCTCTGGCAACTTCTGCCTGAGTCAGCTTCATTTTGATTCGAAGCTCTTTCATTCGGGTTCCTAAATTTTCATAGTCGATCTGATTCATATTCATTCTCCAATCCGTTTTCAACCAGGGCAAAATATGGCATTCCCGGGTATTTACGCTATTTATTCATAGTATAAAGTATATAGAAATTATATGAAAAATGTAAGCTGTAAATTGTATGCTATCTATTTTATAACTATATAGAAATTCCATGGTTACTGTTCATAGGTAATATTCCGCGAGGTGTTTTTTGTGAACAAAGTTCACAGAAAACCCGAGGATTGCGGCGCGAAATCATTCAAAGCATGATTTCTGTGCATCGCGAAGCGTGTTACTGGGCACGGAGTGAACTGTAACATTCCATGCACCTGCCCAAAGTCCTTCATGCAGGAATTTTTGACAATTATGGGAGAGGTCTTTATAATGAAAACCAACCTGGGAAAAAGAGGTAACAGATTTATGTATGATACATTTGAAATGCTGGAGGAGCTTCTGGAGCAACAGCAGTTTGAACTTCTGATAGAGGAAAATAAAATTCGCCTTGTATATTTGATGAATGATGCAGTAGAAAGCTTTCTTATTTTTGATAAAGTACGGCTTACAGGAAATTACCTGGAGGGTTATGAAGGCCCACTGAAATCTTCCCTCAGCGAAGAAGATGACCAATATGTGCTTTCCGTATGGCAGGGAGAAAATGTGGTGACTCTGTTTTTCGAAAACCTGGATCTGGAAGTGTATCTGTACAACTACAGGGGAGATTGGCCACTTCTGGGTTCCCGGCTATGAATATTTAAGGCAGCTGGAATATCGGATTGCCATTGCAAGAGATAAGCTGGAATATCTTGGAGAGGAATTCTGCACGGAAGAAGAGGAAAAGCTGGTCCAGCTGGCTGATTTTCCTCCGCTGAATTATTGCTGTTATCCGGCAGTGCCGGCGAAATATATTGTGCCAAAAGAGGAACCCTGGGTTCCCTCTGAGGCAGCTTTTGAGACTATGGAAGAGCTGGCAGAAGAGGTGAAAGACCGTTCTTTGCTGCGGCTTCTGGCTTTTTACAAACGTTTTCCAAAGCCAGTGATTGCCCGTTTGGTGGCAGGAGCTCTGCACCAGAACCGCCATACAGCTGTCATTGATCTTCTCACAGAAAAATTAAAAAGGAAGCGGCCGTTTATCCGAACCGTTCCTTTGGTGAAAAAGCAGATCAACAGCTAAACAGCCTGCTGGAAAAAGCCAGAATGCTGCAGCAAAACCTGGCAGAGCAGGGGTGAAAGCGGAAGTGCTGCGGGAAGAGCCTTTACCACAGCCAGAGACAGCCTGGATTTTCAGGTATTTCTCATGATATGGAAAAAAGGCTGGCGAAACCGTAAGGTTGAAATTAAAAAGCTGACAGAAAAAATGTAGAAGCAAATGAGCCTCTCGCGGATAAAAATCCCAGTGGCTCATTTGCTTTTACAGTTCTGAAAAAATAACAGATTGCCCATCCAATACTCATTCCTGCCGCAATTCCAAATGCAAACAAAAAAGTATCCCGTCCATATGCCAGGGCCTGCATGGTGTTTCCCTCCATGATGCTGTTCATACAATAATAAAGAGTACTTCCGGGAATCAGAGGGATTACAGAAGTAACAAAAAAAGGAAGTGGAAGTTTCCTTACAGATCCGGGCAAGGATTTCCGCATACAGATCCGCAATAAATCCAGCCAGAAGAGTAGGCAAAAAAACACTTCCCCATATGGTTTTCCCAATAAGAAAACCAGCCAGCTAAGAAATCCGCCTGCGCCGGCAAGGGGTAGATATTTGCTTTTCATATGGAAGAGCATTCCAAAGGCAACGGAGCCCACAGCTCCTGTGATCAGCTGAATGATGGCTTGTGTATTCAAAGTCCAAACCTCCCAAATAAAAATAATTGCCCCCATAAATCCAAGTGCCAGTGCCGCAGCAAGTAGTAAAGCAGCAATCAGACGGATGATGCCGGACAGGGTGTCGCCGATGAGAACATCCCGAATGGCATTGGTGGACATCAGTCCGGGAATCAGAAGCATAATGTCCCCTGATCATAATTTTGTCCATATGAAGCCCTGGAAAAAGAAGGACAGCCCCGCAGATCACACAGCCGGAAAGAAAGGATGCGGCGAACTGGAAGGTAACTTCGTTCATGCACACCGGACGGAGATACCGCTGGAAACTCCAGATCAGTATGGCAACCAGACTGGCAGTTACGGCATCCGGGATGCTTCCCTGGTAAAAAAGGGCGAAGCTGAAGGCCGCCAGAATACTTCCCGTCAGATTCAGAAGCGGCAGCGGTTTGTCGGCTTTGATCTGGTCCAGCTTCCGCTCCAGTTCCCTGGCGGAAAAAAGGCTGTCTGCAGAAATGGCGGCTTAAGTCATTGAGCTGTTCTAACCGGGTGAAATCATTTCCCCATTTTCACGAATCCGGCGTGTCTGGGTTCTGGCTCCGTCACCTGGAAATTCCATGGTGACGACAATGCTTGAAGTAATAACAAAAACGTTCATCTGGGTTGCACCGCAGGCATAGCCCATGCGGTTCAGGGTATCTTCTACACGAAAAATTTCCGCACCGCTTCCAAGCAGTGCGTCTCCCATATCCAGAAAAACAGGAAGGTATTCTTTTGCGGTTGGCATAGGGAAACTCCTTTTTATAGGTGAAAAATATAAAAGATCAGCCAAGTCAATGTGGCAGCTAGCTTTAGTATAAAGCCTGAGAGGGAAGGTTACAACAGATAAATTAGTGGAAAAAACAGGGAAACGAGAATCTTTTTTCACTGAAAGGTTTGGAGTATTCCCTAATAACACAGATTGTGATAACATAGACTGCAGAAGATTCTGAGAAAAATGCTTGCAGAGCAGTAAGTGAAAATAAGGTCAGAATCGGAACTTCAGGAGGAAAAACAAATGGCTTGTACAACAATTTTAGTTGGAAAAAATGCGTCTTATGATGGCTCCACCATGATTGCAAGAAATGACGATTCGGAGCCGGACATTATACACCGAAAAAAATTCGTGGTAGTTCACCCAGAGGAACAGCCGAAAAAATACAAATCCGTGCTTTCCCATGTGGAGATCGACCTTCCGGACAATCCAATGCGCTACACCTCTGTGCCAAATGCGGTAGCAGGAGAAGGCGATGTGGGCGGCAAGCGGCGTCAATGAGGCCAATGTAGGCATGACTGCCACGGAGACTATCACTTCCAATCCCCGTGTCCTGGGAGCGGATCCTCTGGTGGTTTATCAGCCGGCAGAAGATGGAAAAGAAGAGGTAGCCGGAGGAATCGGAGAGGAAGATATTGTTTCCCTGGTTCTGCCATACATCCACAGCGCGAGAGAGGGAGTGCAGAGACTTGGCAGCATTCTGGAGCAGTACGGCACCTATGAGATGAACGGTATCGCTTTTCAGGACCGGAATGAGATCTGGTGGCTGGAGACTATTGGAGGACATCACTGGATGGCCAAACGAGTGCCGGACGATGTGTATGTGGTGATGCCGAACCAGCTTGGACTGGACGAATTCGACCTGGAGGACGCTCTTTCCCAGCAGGAAGAATATATGTGCTCTGCTGACATGCGGGAATTTATAGAGAAAAACCACCTGGATCTTTCCATGGACGGCGTGCTTAATCCAAGAGATGCTTTCGGAAGCCATGATGATGCGGACCACGTCTACAATACTCCACGTGCCTGGTTCATGGAGCGTTATCTGAATCCGCACACGAAGGTGTGGGACGGACCAAACGCTGATTTTACCCCATATTCAGATGATCTGCCATGGTGCATGGTTCCGGAGAAAAAGATTACTGTGGAAGATGTGAAATATGTGCTGTCCTCTCATTATCAGGGAACTCCTTACGATCCGTACGCATCCTATGGCGACAAGGCACAAAGAGGCGCATTTCGTTCCATCGGCGTGAACCGCACTGATTTCCTGTCTGTGATCCAGATGCGTCCTGGAATGGAAAAAAGATAGCAATATTCTGGAATGGGTGGCGTTTGCGTCCAATGCCTTTAATGTACTGGTGCCGTTTTATGCCACTATCGATACCACTCCGGACTATCTTTCCAGTACAACGAAAGAGGTAACAACAGACAATTTCTACTGGGTAAGCCGCATAATCGGAGTTATGGCAGATGCTTCCTACAGAAGCTCTGTATTTCACATTGAGCGCTACCAGGAAAAAGCGTTATGGCAAAAGGCCATCAGCTGATCAACCAGTATGATGCCCTTCTGGAAAAAGAATCTGACGCTGCCAAGCGAATGGCACTTCGCCAGGAAGCCAACCAGGCCATTGCAGATATGCTGAAAAAAGAGGCGTCTGCAACCCTGGACAAAGTGCTTTATGAGCTCAGCAACCAGATGAAAAATTCCTATTCCAGATCCGACGCTTAATAAAGTGGCAGGTGGTTTGTTATTAGGCTTTCATAACAAAATCCGACGAGTTTTTGCATACAAACAGTAGACAAATTCGGTTTCTTCACTATAATAAAGTGAAGAAACGAATTTTGTCCCCGCAGGAATTGATCGGGAGTTGCCCATAAGAAAAGCCGGAACAAAAGAATAAGGAGGCTGAAATGACAGTAAAAGAATGTTATGAGAAGGTCGGTTCAGACTATGATGGAGTCCTGAAAAGACTTGGAAGTGAAGCACTTGTGAAACGTTTTGCAGTGAAATTCTCAATGATCCAAGCTTTCAGGATCTGACAGATGGTCTTGCTGCCAAGGACGGAGAGAAGGCTTTTTTCCGTGCAGCACATACACTGAAAGGTGTTTGCCTGAATCTTGGATTTACAAGCCTGTACAAGGTAAGCGCAGAGCTGACTGAGGTACTTAGAGGAAGAGAGACAGAAGGCAGCGACGAGCTTTATGAGCAGGTGAAAGAACAATACACCATCCTGACAGAAGCAATTAGGAACTGGCTGCGCAGAGCTGAAGGGAAACCTTCAGCTCTTTGCTGTAACGCCTAGCTAGAGGAAAGATTAACATATGAAGAAAAAAGCATTTAAGGTAGCAGCTGCTTCATCATTCCGGCAATGGTTTCCATTATAGCGTGCTTTGAGATCCAGCGCAGACTGGAAAAGAAAAAGGAGGCGAAGAAAGCATGACAATGACAGTTACACAGGGAATTATCACCATTGTATGCGTGGTTCTTGGAACGATGGTCACCCGTTTTCTTCCCTTTCTTATTTTTCCGGAAGGAAAGGAACCGCCGGAATTTATCCGCCATCTTGGCAATGTGCTTCCCTATGCGGTAATCGGGCTTCTGGTGGTATACTGCCTGAAGGATGTGCCGGGAAGCGGAACTTACGGACTGCCAGAAGCCATTGCGATTTTGTTTATCGTCTTTTTGCATAAAATGGAAAAAGAATACGCTGCTTAGTATCGGCGGAGGAACCGTTTTATATATGCTGCTGGTGCAGATGGTATTTTGATGCAGGCAGCTGCATTCTAGAGCCTGTCTGAAAAATCATTCCTGCAATCTGCACGCCCCACTTTGCGGTATATTTCACCCCGAATTCGGTTGTCGTAGGCCGCTACGGCGCCCTCATCCGGGCAAAATATCCTACAAATTATGACGCACATCTTGCAGAAAGCCTTTTTCAGACACGCTCTAGCAATAAAATCCATCTAATATAGTATAAATTGGTATAGCTATATTCTATAACGAACTCAAGGAAAATGAATTATGCAAAATACGCCTGTTTTGTTATGATAGGTACAGATAGAAACGAAAATAAATTCTCAGCATTCGCTGGGAATTTTTACATCACATCAGACGGAGCTGGAGGAGAATCATGGCAAGAGGAATCAATACAAAGTGTTTACATTTAGAAGAAGAGGAAGGCTGCTGCAACAATTACGGCTCCATCAGTTTTCCCATTTATCAGACTGCAACCTACGCACACCCGGCAGTAGGTCAGAGCACAGGCTTTGATTACAGCAGACTGCAGAACCCAACCAGAGAGCATCTGGAAAAATCGTGCAACTCTGGAAAACGGAATCGACGCGCTGGCCTTTTCCACAGGAATGGCAGCCATTACGCTGGTAATGGAGCTGTTTAAGCCTGGAGATCACCTGATCGTGGACGCAGACCTGTACGGAGGAAGCATTCGTCTTTTTGACAATGTTTCCGCGAAAAACGGGCTTCAGTTTTCCAGGATCGACTGCTGGAAAGAAAATGTGGAAAGTTATGTAAACGAAAACACAAAAGCAATTTATATTGAAACTCCAGCCAACCCCATGATGAATGTCACTGATATTGCGGCACTGGCAGACATTGCGAAGAGACATGATCTGCTTCTTATTGTGGACAATACATTTTGTCCCTTATTTCCAGAATCCGCTGAATCTGGGAGCTGACATTGTGGTGCACAGCGGAACCAAATTCCTGGGCGGACATAACGATACCCTGGCTGGATTTCTGGTGACAAACCGGGAGGATATCAGCGAGAAGCTTCGTTTTCTGATCAAAACAACAGGTTCGGGCTGGCGCCTTTTTGACAGCTGGCTGATCCTTCGAGGAATCAAAACCCTGGGAATCCGCATGGAGCAGGCTCAGAAAAATGCGTTTAAAATTGCAGAATGGCTGAAAACCCAGAAGGCAGTAACCAGGGTGATCTATCCGGGACTTCCGGAGCATCCGGGGCATGAGATCATGAAGAAGCAGGCGAGAGGCTTCGGCTCCATGCTGACCTTCCAGCTGGAAAGCCCGGAATTTGCCCTTTCTATTTTGTCAAAGGTTCGGATGATCAAATTTGCGGAAAGCCTTGGAGGAGTGGAGACCCTTATCACATATCCTGCCACCCAGACCCACGCAGACGTTCCGGAGGAGATTCGCGAGCGCAACGGAATCACCAGAAGTACCCTTCGTCTTTCCGTAGGAATCGAGGATGCACAGGATCTTTTGGAAGAACTGGAGAAAGTATTTGCAGAAACAGAGGAAGAATTAAATGGTGGAAAGAAATCTTGATTTTGACAGAATCATAAACAGAAAAAATACCAGATGCCTGAAATATGACTTTGCGGTAAAAGAGGAAAGCCGGCGGATGTGCTGCCTTTGTGGGTGGCAGATATGGATTTTGAGACCTCTTCTTATGTGGAAGATGCGCTGGTGGAGCGGGCGAAAGAGGGCATTTTCGGATATAGCGAGTGCAGACTCCTTATTTTGAAATCGTGGCAAACTGGATGAAAACCTATCACAACTGGGAGCCAGAGGAAGAGTGGCTGATCAAGACGCCGGGTGTGGTGTTTGCCCTGGCAATGTCGGTTAAGGCATATACAGAACCGGGGGACAGCGTGCTTATCCAGCTTCCGGTATACTATCCATTTTCCGAGGTAATCACGGACAACGGCAGAAAAGTGGTAAGCAGCAATCTTTACCAGGGGAGAGGACAACCGCTATCACATTGATTTTGCGGATTTGGAGAAGAAGATCACAGAGGAACATGTGAAGCTGTTTTTCCTGTGCAATCCTCACAATCCGGTTGGAAGAGTGTGGACCAGGGAAGAATTGGAAAAGCTTGGAGATATCTGCGTGAAACATGGAGTGATCGTGGTGAGTGACGAGATTCACCAGGACTTTGTGTTTAAGGGAAAACATCAGGTATTTGCAGGACTGAAAAAAGAATTTCAGGATATTTCCATTACCTGTACTTCTCCAAGCAAAACCTTTAACCTTGCAAGTATGATGATCTCCAATATTTTTATCCCAAATCCGGAGCTGCGCAGGAAATTCCAGAAACAGCTGGATGCAGCTGGAATCAGCCAGCTTGGAGTGCTTGGACTGGTGGCTGTGGAGGCCGCTTATTCCAAAGGGGAAGAGTGGTATGAGGCGATGCATGCCTATGTGGAAAGTAATATTGTCTATACTAAGGATTATGTAGAGAAGAACCTGCCGGGTGTGAAAATGACAGACCTGGAGGGAACTTATCTGGTGTGGCTGGATTTCAGGGAGACCGGGCTTAGTGTGGACGCGCTGGAAAGATCTGATTATTTATAAGGCAGGCCTGTGGCTGGACAGCGGAAAGATTTTTGGCAAAGCTGGCGAGGGCTTCCAGAGAATAAATGTGGCATGCCCAAAGGGCTACGCTGACGGAAGCGTTAGAGAGGATTAAGAAGGCGCTGGAAACCACCAAATAATCCTGTTGTGCAAAGGACACCGTAATGATAAAATGGAGAAAACGGATTATCCAACGCACAGGAGAAAATTATGGCAAATAAAATTGAACGTGAGGACATGCTGGCGCTGACCAGAAGAATGAATGTTTCCGTTGTTCATTTACCCGGATAGCAGGCTGCTATGTAGATGGGGACGGCGATTTTGACGGCAGCTTTAATGTGAATTTCCTGAAGCTGTCCGCGGAAGAAAAGAAGCGGAATATAGAGCTGGCAAAAGCAGTTCCCTTTGCAGCAACAAATGTAAATCTGAAACGTTATGAATTTTCCCAGGAGGATATGCGCCCGGGCACAGTGTGGCAGCTTCTTATGGCGCTGCGGGAATGCGGACTGAAAAATGACGCCCTGATGGACAGCTTCTATGATCTGGTGATGGAGCACTACCAGAGCCGCAGGCCCTATGCAGTTTATATGTTTCACGACAGGTACGATATTCCCGCGAAGGCCGCGGACAAGGAAAGGCTGTGGGAATCGGAGGCAGTTTTTGAATATCTGATCTGTGTAATTTGTCCTCTTGCAGATGAATACGAGCCAGGTGCGCCGGAGTGCGGCTTTCTTTTTCCGGCATATACAGACGGCGGTGCGGATCTGAACCATGCGGCAGTGTTCCAGGCGGATAAGGACCGGCCGCACAGGGAACTGGTAGAGAAAATATTAGGTGTGAAATAAAAAGGTACCATATGTTTATCGGATGAAAATCTAATAAGCATATGGTACCTTTTTATTTCACACACCATGTTCCGCTTCATATTCCCGGATAATTTTAAGTGCGGCGGCATACTTGGTCCGCCAGTGCTTCAGCTGCTCCGGCGCGGGCGTGGTGCCGGAAAGCCGTGTCTCATCTGTATTATGTGCAATATCAGCAAGCTTTACCTTCCGTGCAAGAGGACTCTGGCAAAGTCTGCGGACATAGTCCAGGTAATCATCGGAAGGAGCATGGGTAAGCAGAAGGACTGTCTGCACAATTTCTTCCGAAAAAATCTTTTTCCAGATCCTGGACTGTAAGGGGTGTATCTTCCAGGATATCATGAAGCAGGGCAATGCATGTGGTGGTTTCATCCTCCATCTGTTCTGCAAGATGGATGGGGTGAAAAATATAAGGGACACCGCTTTGGTCAAACTGGCCTTCGTGAGCCTTGTATGCCAGCTTCATGGCCTTGATGGTTAGGGGAGTATATACCATTTTTTTTATTCTGCGGGAGCAGCCTCCGTATCAGCATTTAGTGGAGTAAAAGCTGCCAGGACTTCATCTGCTTCTGTCTGAGTATCTGCGGTGTAGGATAAGATGATGGAGACAAACTTTCCTCCCTGTTTACGTGTGCAGTATTTCTGAAGAACTTCGTAATCATTGATGGTGACGCTGGTTTCCATAACGCGGAAATCCTGTCCGCCAATCTGTGCGTCTGTAACTTCTGAATAAGTATATCCCATCTGTGTAGCGTCCAGCATTTGCTGAGCAGCCAGGAAATACTGGTCTACGGTCATATTTTCCAGAGAAGCATCCTCTACTACCAGGGAAACATTGGGAAAACCGGAGACAGAGGAAGCCATCATTTCATAAACGGTGCCGGACAAAGCATCCTCACCAAGCTCCATGCCGGAAGATTCTTCCAGCGTGCTCTGGCCCTGTCGCATAACAGATTCTAATTCTTCTTCTGTATTCATGACAACGGTTTCCGGTGGGGTAAACTTCAGATTCAGCCATTCGCTCTGATAGTCTGTTTCGGTGATGGTACCTTTTTTCGTAGGGGGTGTCAGCTGTGTCTTCTGCGGCATCAGAAGCCTCATCAGAAGCGGTATCAGCTTCTGCTTCCGTCTGCGCCGCATCCTCCGCCAGTACAGGAACTGCGTTCACGGTACACAGGGAAAATGCCAGCACAGCCGGTATTATCAAACTGTTTTTCTTCGCATGAAATCATCCTCCTGAGATTTTTACTACATGGCATATGACCGTCTGGCCACACGTCCATGCAGCAGGAACAATAACGTTTATACGACAATTATAACGGCGGATGCCAAAAGGTACAACCCCTTTTCCACCCGAAATTATGCTGAAAATAAATATTGACAAATGAAAAAACTGTGATATACTTTGATAATCAAACTATTTTAAAGCAAAATAATTAAAGCATCACATACCAGGAGGTATTATGACTGGAAAAATAAAAGGGACCGGTTCCTACATACCGGTTCAGGTGTGGGACAATGACAAGCTGTCCCACATGATGGATACAAGCGATGAATGGATCCGCGGCCGCACAGGAATCGGGCAGCGGCACATTGCATCCGGTGAAGAAACCGTTTCCTATATGGCGGCAAAGGCCGGCGAGGCTGCACTTGCAGCTGCGAAAATGAAGCCGGAAGAAATTGATCTGATTCTGGTATCGACCATGTCCGCGGAAATAATCATGCCCTGTGCGGCCTGCGAGGTGCAGAAACTGCTGGGCGCGGTTCACGCAACCTGCTTTGATCTAAATGGTGCCTGTACAGGATTTTGCTGGCACTGAATACGGCGCAGGCCTATCTGGGCGGACGGATTTACCGCACAGCGCTGGTGATCGGAGCGGAGGCGCTTTCCCATCTCACCAACTGGCAGGACAGAAGCACCTGCGTGCTGTTTGGCGATGGAGCCGGGGCTGTGGTGCTGGAAGCAGATCCGTCGGCGGTGTACGTTCAGGCCGCTCATTCCATTGGAAATGGCGGAGGCGCGCTTACCTGTGCCAGCAGAAATCAGCCGGGATTTGCAGAAGAAAAAATGCAGACCTTACGCCCACTTACATGCAGATGGATGGAAAAGAAGTATTCAAATTTGCAGTTTCAAAGGTGCCGGAGGTGATCAGGAGGTCCTTGAGCAGGCAGGAAAAACAAAGGAAGAAATCCGTTATTATATGCTTCATCAGGCTAACTCTCAAGAATTGTTTCATCTGTGGCAAAGCACATGAAAGCATATGAAAAGAACCGATTTTTGGAAAAATTCCCCATGAACATGGATGAGAAAATCTATGGGAAATACTTCTTCTGCAAGCATTCCCATTCTTCTGGATGAATGGGAAAAAAGGAAAAGACTTAAAGCCGGAGACTGGATCATTCTTTCCGGTTTCGGCGGGGGGGCTTACCTATGGGGCAAGCCTGCTGAAATGGCTGATATAGAGAAAAAAGCATGAGAGAAAATACTCATTTTGCAGCATAAAATAATAGAAGAAAACAGAACAGGAGAACAAAAAAATGTTAGAAAAAATCAAAGAAATTGCAGCAGATTCATTAGGAGCAGACGTAAACACACTGACAGCAGAGACTTCATTTAGAAGACCTTGGAGCAGATTCCCTTGATCTTTTTGAGATGGTAATGGCACTGGAGGAAGAGTTTGAGGTAGAGATTCCTACTGAAGATCTTGAGAATATTAAGACGATAGGGGATGTGGAAGCATACCTTCAGAGCCGCCAGTAATCATCCTGCGTCAATATGACGGTTACTTAATATTCGATGTACTGGTTACAGAATGGAGATTTTTATGAAAACAGAAGTGACGAAATTACTTGGAATTGAATATCCCATCATTCAGGGAGGCATGGCATGGGTGGCAGAATACCACCTGGCAGCAGCTGTTTCTGAGGCTGGCGGACTTGGCCTGATCGGTGCTGCAAGTGCCCCGGCTGAGTGGGTACGCCAGCAGGTACAGGAGGTAAAGAAGCTTACTGACAAGCCATTTGGCGTTAATATTATGCTGATGAGTCCATACGCAGATGAGATTGCAAAAGTTATTGTAGAGGAAAAGGTTCCGGTGGTTACCACTGGTGCCGGCAACCCGGAAAAGTACATGAAAATGTGGAAGGAAGCAGGCGTGAAGATCATCCCGGTAATCGCTTCCGTTGCCCACGCAAAGAGAATGGAACGCTGCGGTGCAGATGCGGTTGTGGCGGAAGGCTGTGAATCCGGCGGACATATCGGGGAGACCACCACAATGGTTCTGGTGCCGCAGGTTGCGGATGCAGTGAGCATTCCGGTGATTGCAGCAGGGGGAATCGCAGATGGAAGAGGCATTGCGGCAGCCTTTATGCTGGGTGCAAAGGGCGTGCAGATGGGTACTCATTTTGTAGCCACAGAAGAGTGCTGGGCCCATCAGAATTATAAGGATATGATTCTGAAAGCTAAGGACATTGACACGAAAGTAACCGGACGTTCCACCGGTCATCCGGTTCGTGCCCTTCGCAATCAGATGACCCAGGAGTACCTGAAAAAAAGAGGCTGAGGGAGTACCCTTTGAGGAACTGGAGCAGATGACACTGGGAAGTCTTCGCCGTGCTGTTGTGGACGGAGATGTGAAAATGGGAAGCGTTATGGCAGGCCAGAGCGCTGGTCTTGTGAAAGAGCAGTTAAGCTGTCATGACCTGATCCAGAAGCTGGTAAAAGAGACAGATGAACTGCTGAAAGGAACTGGAATTTATGAGTAAGATCGCATTTATTTTCCCGGGACAGGGAGCACAGAAAGCCGGAATGGGACAGGATTTTTATGAGAAATTTCCTTCTGCAAAGGGAGATTTTTGACCAGGCCAGCCAGTGGCTTTCCCTGGATATGAAGGAGCTTTGCTTCAAAAAAAAAATGAAAGGCTTGACCTTACCGAATATACCCAGGCGGCTCTTGTCACCACCTGCCTTGCCATGGAAAAAGTAGTGGAAGAATACGGGCTTCACCCGGATGTAACCGCTGGCTTAAGCCTTGGGGGAGTACTGTGCAATTGCTGTTTCCGGCGGAATGAGCGTGAAAGACGCCATCACAACCGTAAGTAAAAAAAGGGGCATTCTGATGGAGCAGGCAGTGCCGGCAGGAGAAGGCTCCATGGCTGCGGTTCTGGGGCTTGGCGCATGGGAAATCGAGAGCGCAATCAAGGATACCAAAGCGGAAATTGCCAACTATAACTGTCCAGGACAGATCGTAATTACAGGACCAAAGGCGGCTGTAGAGGAGGCTTCCCTGAAGCTCAAAGAAGCAGGCGCAAGACGGGTTTTGCCCCTTGCAGTAAGCGGCCCATTCCACTCATCCCTGCTTCAAAATGCAGGAAAAGAGCTTGCAAAGGAGCTTGAAAATGTGGAATTTTTTCGCTCTTCAGATCCCGTATGTGACCAATGTAACAGCGGAATATGTAACAGATATCAGCCAGACAAAAGAGCTTCTTGCAAAGCAGATTTCTTCTTCCGTGCGCTGGCAGCAGAGTGTGGATAAGATGCTGGCAGAAGGTGTGGACACCTTTTGTAGAGATCGGCCCGGGCAAAACCCTGGCTGGTTTTATGAGAAAAATCGCACCGGATGTGAAAACTTATAACATTCAGAAAGTGGAAGATTTAGATCAGATCGCAGAGATTTTAGGCAGCAGATAAAACAGGAAAACAGCAGGGCGAAGTGGTCTTTTTTTGCCCGAACATTTTTATATGAGAACTGACATACAGGAGTAAAAAAGGAAAACATGAATGCAGAGAAAAAATCGCAGTTGTGACAGGCGCTTCCCGTGGAATTGGAAGGGCAATTGCCCTTGAGCTTGCCAGACAGGGAGCATTTGTAATCATTAATTATAACGGTTCCAAAGAAAAGCAGAGGCGGATAAAAGCTGAAACCAGGCGGACGGCGGACAGGCAGAAATCAGCCAGTGCAATGTGGCAGACTTTGATGCCTGCGGTACTTTTTATCAAAGAAATCGTGAAAACATATGGACGGATCGATATCCTGGTAAACAATGCAGGAATCACCAAAGACGGGCTTCTGATGGCAATGAGCGAGGAAGATTTCTGCAAGGTTGTGGACACAAATCTTAAGGGAACTTTTTAACTGCATTCGCCATACAGCAAGACAAATGCTAAAGCAGCGAAGCGGCCGTATTGTTAATATGGCATCTGTTGTAGGCATTGGCGGAAACCCGGGACAGGCCAATTATGCAGCCTCAAAAAGCTGGAATCATCGGTCTTACCAAGACCGCGGCAAAGGAGCTTGCATCAAGAGGAATCACGGTAAATGCCATTGCTCCTGGCTTTATCAGAACGGACATGACAGATGTGCTTCCTGGATAAGGTAAAAGAAGAAACCCTGAAAAATATCCCTATGGGAACATTTGGCGAGCCGGAGGATGTGGCGAAAGCAGTTGCCTTTTTCGCATCCCCGGAAGCAAAGTACATTACAGGACAGGTTTTGTGTGTAGACGGAGGAATGTTATGAAAAAAGACGTAGTGGTAACCGGACTTGGTGCGGTCACACCTGTTGGAAATAATGTGGAAGCCTTCTGGGAAAGCGTGAAAGCAGGAAAGGTTGGAATCGGTGAAATCACAAAGTTTGATACCGCAGATTTTAAGGTAAAGCTTGCCGCAGAAGTGAAGGATTTTAATGCAAAAGATTACATGGATTTCAAGTCTGCGAAAAGAATGGAGCTTTTTTCCCAGTATGCAGTAGCGGCCGCAAAGGAAGCGATGACAGATGCCAGAATTGACATGGAAAAAGAAGATCCCTTCCGTGTTGGCGTCATCGTAGGCTCTGGAATCGGAAGCCTTCAGGCAATGGAAAATGCAGCGTTAAGGCTGGCTGAAAGGGGACCCTCTAAGGTTGATCCACTTCTTTGTTCCAAAGATGATCAGCAACATGGCAGCGGGAAATGTATCCATTGCAACAGGTGCCAGAGGAAAATGCACCAATGTTGTAACGGCATGTGCTTCCGGAACAAACTGCATCGGAGACGCATACCGTGCCATTCAGTACGGAGATGCAGAAGTGATGCTGGCAGGCGGTACCGAAGGGGCAATCAGTCCGGTTGGAGTAGCCGGATTTACCAATCTGACAGCCCTTAGCACCAGCCAGGATCCTTACCGCGCATCCATTCCATTTGATAAGGAACGAGGCGGTTTCGTCATGGGCGAAGGTGCCGGCGTGGTGGTCCTGGAAGAGCTGGAGCATGCCAAAGCAAGAAATGCAAAGATTTATGCAGAGGTAGTTGGATACGGGGCAACTGCAGACGCTTATCACATTACTTCTCCTATTGAAGACGGAAGCGGAGCTGCCCGGGCCATGACAGATGCAATGAAGGAAGCGGGGGCTTTACCAGAGGAAATTGATTATATCAATGCTCATGGAACCGGAACCCATCACAACGATCTTTTTTGAGACAAGAGCCATCAAAGCAGCCCTTGGTGAGGCCGCCAAAAGGTAAAAATTAACTCCACAAAGTCTATGATCGGCCATCTTCTTGGAGCTGCCGGCGGAGTGGAATTTGTAGTTTGTGCCAAGTCTGTTGAGGAAGGATTTATTCACCAGACAGTGGGTACAAAGGAAACAGAAGAAGAGCTGGATCTGGACTATTGCATCGATGGACCGTCACAGCAGGAAGTGAAGTATGCCATGAGCAATTCCCTTGGATTTGGCGGACATAATGCAGTTCTTCTGCTGAAAAAGTACCAATAAAAAGCTGTCTCAAAAGGAGAAAAAATACAATGGAATTTGAACAGATTTTAAAGTTAATTGACCATGTATCGGCATCTCATCTGGAGTCTTTTTTTGCTATGAAGGCGATGGAATGAAGCTGTCTTTAAATAATAAAATTGCCCCGGTGATCGTTGCAGGAATGCAGGGACAGACTGTGGAAGCTCCGGTGAATAAAGGCTGCGTCTGGCGGGGATTTTCCAGCGTGGAAAAATCCACAGATTCTAATGATCATGAGGAAGCTTTCCAGGCAGAATCCAGCAGGGAATATTGTGAAATCCCCCTGGTTGGAACCTTCTATGCAGCTCCTTCCGAGGATGCAGATCCCTTCGTGAAAATCGGAGATAAAGTGAAAAAAAGGACAGGTTCTTGCCATTGTGGAAGCAATGAAGCTGATGAATGATATAGAAAGTGATTTTGATGGAGAAATTGCAGAAATTTATGTGGAAAACGGGCAGCCTGTGGAGTATGGACAGCCGTTATTTTGCATCAGATAAGGAGCAGATATGAACCATTTAAATATAAAACAGATCGAGGAAATTCTTCCTCACCGCCACCCTTTTCTTCTGGTGGATTATATTGAGGATTATGAGCCAGGAGAGTTCGCAGTAGGATACAAATGTGTAACCTTCCGTGAGGATTTCTTTCAGGGACATTTTCCCCAGGAGCCTGTAATGCCAGGTGTTTTGATCGTGGAAGCGCTGGCGCAGACTGGCGCGGTTGCCATTCTTTCCAAGCCGGAAAACAAGGGCAAGATTGCCTATTTTGGCGGCATTGACAAGTGCCGTTTCAAGGGAAAAGGTGCAGCCGGGAGATAAGATGAAGCTGGAAATGAGAGTAATCAAGCAGAAAGGGCCGGTGGGCGTGGGCGAGGCCATTGCCACAGTTGATGGAAAGCTTGTTGTGAAGGCTGAGCTTACCTTTATGGTAGGGTAAAAAGGTGCTCAGAAGGGTGAGAATATGATCAGAAAATTGTTAATTGCCAACCGCGGGGAGATTGCGGTAAGGATCATCCGGGCATGCCGGGAAATGGGAATTGAGGCTGTTGCAGTTTACTCAGAAGCGGACAAAGACAGCCTGCACACACAGCTTGCAGATGAGGCAGTCTGCATCGGTCCAGGTGCCTCTGCCAAAAGCTATCTGAATATGGAAAGCATTATCAGCGCGGCGATCATATCCGGTGCAGATGCCATACATCCGGGCTTTGGATTCCTGTCTGAAAATGCCAGATTTGCCCAGATTTGTGAGCAGTGCAGGCATCACTTTTGTGGGACCTCCATCACAGGTAATCCAGAATCTGGGAAACAAACAGATTGCCAGAAATACCATGGAAGCAGCAGGAGTTCCAGTAATCCCCGGCACTACAAAAGCTATTCTGGATGTGCAGACAGGAGCAAGAGAAGCAGACCGAATTGGTTATCCTGTCATCATAAAAGCAGCCCTTGGAGGCGGCGGGAAAGGCATGCGTACAGCCTTTTCCCCAGAGGAATTTGAACTGGCATTTCTCACCGCACAGAAGGAATCCCAGATTGCATTTGGGGATGGAACCATGTACATTGAGCACTTTGTGGAGCACCCAAGACACATTGAATTTCAGATCCTTGCAGACAGTCAGGGAAATGTGGTTCATCTTGGAGAACGGGATTGTTCTATTCAGCGAAACCATCAGAAAATGATCGAGGAATCCCCTTCCATGGCAGTGTCCGAAGAACTGAGAAACCAGATGGGAATGGCTGCTGTAAAAGCCGCAAAAAGCAGCTCATTATGTGAATGCCGGAACCATTGAATTTCTTCTGGAAAAGACGGGAAAATTCTATTTTATGGAGATGAATACCCGCATTCAGGTGGAGCATCCGGTACAGAATGGGTTACCGGTCTGGACCTTGTGAAGGAGCAGTTAAAGATCGCCTCCGGTCAGCCGCTGTCCTTTTCCCAGAAGGATATTCAGATACAGGGACATGCCATTGAGTGCCGCATTAATGCGGAAAATCCATGGAAAAACTTCCGTCCGTCCCCTGGGACCATTACGGATCTGCACCTGCCAGGCGGTCAGGGAATCCGCGTGGACACAGGAATTTACAGCGGTTATCAGATCCCTCCTTATTACGATTCCATGCTTGCAAAGCTGATCGTACACGGAAATAACCGCGAGGAAGCAATTGCAAAAATGAAGAGTGCGCTTGGGGAAGTGATCATCCAGGGCGTTGACACAAATGTAGATTATCAGTTTGAAATCATGAACGATCCGGACTATCAGAAAGGCATTTTTTGATATTGGTTTTCTGGAAAGTCACCAGATCGGAGGAGTGAAGGTAAATGAAGCTTAAGTATGCCTTTAAACGTACAATCACAAATTCATCTGCTAGCGCAAGGCAGGAAACGAAGCCGGAAGTGCCGGATGGAATGCTGAAAAAATGCAATGCCTGCAAGGCTGCCGTTTTTGCAGATGAGGTAAAAAAGAACAACTACATCTGTCCTCACTGCGGCAATTATTTCCGCATTCATGCAAGGCGAAGAATCGAAATGATCGCAGATGAGGGAACCTTTGAAGAGTGGGATTCGGTCATGCCGATAAGCAATCCTCTGTCCTATAAAGGGTACGAAGAGAAGGTAAAAAAGCTTCAGGAAAAGACAAACCTGGACGAAGCAATTGTCACAGGAAAGGCAAAAATAGGCGGAATATCTGTAGTGCTTGGAGTGTGTGACAGCCGTTTTCTCATGGCTAGTATGGGAGAAAATGTGGGCGAAAAAAATTGTCAGGGCAGTGGAAAAAGCTACGGAAGAAAGGCTTCCTGTGGTGCTGTTTGCCTGCTCCGGAGGGGCGAGAATGCAGGAGGAATCGTATCCTTAATGCAGATGGCCAAGACCTCTGCGGCCTTAAAAGACACAGCGATGCAGGGCTTCTTTACATCAGTGTTCTGACCAATCCAACCACCGGAGGGGTGACGGCAAGCTTTGCCATGCTGGGGGATATTATTCTTGCAGAACCAGGTGCACTCATTGGTTTTGCAGGGCCGAGAGTCATCGAACAGACCATCCGTCAGAAGCTTCCAAAGGGCTTTCAGAAGTCAGAATTTCTTCTGGAACACGGCTTTATCGACCAGATTGTAGAGCGAAAGGATATGAAAGAAACACTGGCACAGCTTCTGAAAATGCATTGCGAGAATGCTGCAGATAACAGGGATGAAGCAGAGCAAGCAAGCAAAAAAGAGTCCTATTCTCCTGCAAAAAAGTCCGCCTGGGAGCATGTTCTCCTTGCCCGCAGTAAAGAACGGCCAACTGGAAAAGACTACATTCCATGGCTGTTTGACCACTTCTTGGAGCTTCACGGAGACCGTCTTTTCGGGGATGATTCTGCTTTGATCGGAGGCATTGCATACTTCGATGGAAAGCCTGTAACCGTGATCATACAGGAGAAAGGAAACGGAACCAAAGAGAATATTGCGTATAATTTCGGCATGGTTTCCCCGGAAGGATACCGCAAGTCCCTGCGCCTTATGAAGCAGGCTGAAAAATTCGGAAGACCAGTAATCTGCCTGGTGGATACCCCAGGTGCGTTCTGCGGGCTTGAGGCAGAAGAGCGTGGGCAGGGAGAGGCAATTGCCCGCAATCTTTTTGAGTTATCCGGTCTTAAAGTGCCGATTCTGTCCATTGTGATCGGAGAAGGAGGAAGCGGCGGAGCCCTTGCACTTGCCGTAGGAGATGAGGTCTGGATGATGGAAAATTCCATCTATTCCATTCTTTCCCCGGAAGGCTTTGCCACCATTTTATGGAAAGACAGCACAAAGGCAAAAGAGGCAGCTGAAGTGATGAAGCTGACTGCTTCTGACCTAAAAGATCTTGGAATGATTGAACAGATCATTCCGGAAAAAAGAGCCCCTTACCAGAGAGAATATGATGGAGACAATGGAAGTTCTGGAGAAACGAGTCCGTGGTTTTCTGGATACATATTGTGCATATGATTTGGAAAAATTACTGAATAAGCGTTATAATCGTTTTAGAAATTTGTAAAATTGTAGAAAAATATACCAGATTGTGATATACTTACCGTAAATATTTGCTTGGAAGTTTTACAGAAAATACAGGAGGCTGCCGGCGGAAGCGGACAGCGCATATGCAGGAGAGAAGAGAGTGGAAAACAGGGAAGTTATTAATGATGTACTGGTGCATCTGTTTAACGAGATCATGGAGCTGGAAGAGCAGGCAATCATTACGGAAGAATATAAGGATATCACGAATAATGATATGCATATTATTGAAGCTGTAGGCCTTGGTGGGAACAAAATGTCCGACATTGCGGCCAAACTGAATATCACCGTAGGCTCCTTTTGACGACCTCTATGAACAGTCTGGTAAAGAAGGGATACGCCACAAGAGAGAGAAGTGAACAGGACAGGCGCGTGGTATTTATCCATCTTACCTTGAAGGGAAGAAAAAGCCTACCATCACCATGCGGAATTTCACCGCAAAATGACAGATGCAGTGCTTGATGTACTGGATGAAAACGAAGCACTTGTACTGGCGAAAGCTCTGGACCGCCTGACTCTTTTCTTCAGACAATATAAGTCATAAAACCTTTCAGGCACATGTCAAATGTATCAAAAATATGGAAGCTGGATCCCCACAGGACCCGGAAAGGACAGTCTTATGAAGAAAAGAACAGTATCATGGATTATGACAGCAGCACTTGGTGTGGGAGCACTGACCGGAAGTATGTGCAGTGCAAATCTGGTTTTTGCAGAAGAGCAGACAGAAGAACAGAATGCAGAGAGTGAAGAGGAGACAGAACAGACGGATACAGACGATTCTGTTATGAAAATTGGCGCTCTTAAGGGGCCTACCGCAATGGGAATGGCACAGCTTCTGGATGATGAGAATTATGAATTTTCCATTGTGGCATCACCGGATGAAATCGTCCCGATGATCGTTCAGGGACAGGTTGATATTGCGGCAGTTCCTTCCAATCTTGCCTCTGTTTTATATCAGAAAACAGACAAAAACATCAGCGTACTGGCAGTGAACACGCTTGGAGTTCTTTACCTTGTGGAGAACGGGGATTCCATTCAGTCTGTAGAGGATCTGAAGGGCAAAACCATTTACGCCAGCGGCAAAGGGTGCTACACCCGAGTATGCGTTAACCTCTGTTCTGGAAGCCAACGGACTGGATCCTGAGAAGGACGTAACCATTGAGTACAAGTCCGAACATGCAGAGGTAGTAGCAGCCCTTGCAGAGGATCAGACCGCAGTGGGACTTCTTCCTCAGCCATTTGTAACCACAGCGCTTATGAAGAATGAGAACCTTCGCGTTGCTCTGGATCTGAACGATCTGTGGGAGTCTTCTGTGACAGATGGAAGCAAGCTGGTAACTGGTGTTTTAGTTGCAAGAAATGACTATCTCAAAGAGCATGAGGCAGACGTAGATGCCTTTATGGATGCATATAAGAACTCTGTGGAATTTGTAAATTCTGATACGGAGGCAGCCGCTGAGATTATTGGAAACCACGACATTATTTCTGCTGAAGTAGCAGTAAAAGCCATTCCACAGTGCAGCATTGTATTTATGGAGGGTGATGAAATGCAGACCATTCTTTCCGGTTATCTGAACACCTTAAACGAGCAGAATCCGGAGATCATCGGAGGCCAGTTGCCGGATGAGGACTTCTACTACAAACGCTAATGAGATAAAAAAACATCGGTTATGTTATAAAATACTGGCAGCTGCCGTCTGGATTCTGGTCTGGCAGCTTGCCAGCATGTGGCTGAAACAGGAGATCCTTCTGGCATCTCCTGTTTCTGTTATAAGAAGGCTTGGGCAGCTGATTGTGACCGCAGATTTCTGGAGATCTATCGGATTCAGCTTTGGCAGGATCGTTCTTGGATTTACCCTGGCGCTGGTTCTTGGAACTTTGCTGGCGGCACTTTCCTATGGGTTTTCTGCAGTGGAAATTCTCATGGATCCGCTGATTACAGTGATCAAAGCCACCCGGTTGCCTCCTTTATTATCCTGTGCCTGATCTGGATTCCATCCAGAAACTTATCCGTTTTTATTTCGTTTCTCATGGTTTTTCCAGTGGTATATACAAATATTCTGGAAGGAATCAGGCAGACGGACAAACAGCTTCTGGAGATGGCAGATTCCTTTGGCGCAGGGCTTGGGAAAAAGGTAGAATTTGTTTATCTTTCCCAGGTTATGCCTTATGCAGCTACGGCCTGCAAGCTTGGACTTGGGCTTTGCTGGAAGGCTGGAATTGCCGCCGAAGTCATCGGAATTCCCACCGGTTCCATCGGTGAAAAATTATACAAATCTAAGGTCTATCTGGAAACACCGGACTTGTTTGCCTGGACCATTGTGATTATATTTGTGAGCATGACCTTTGAGAAAATATTTTTATTTTTTTCCTGAAAAAAATCACCGGGGAGCAGCCATAAAGACGTGGCTTTCCGGTGATTTTTTGATTCTTTTAGCTGACTCCGTTTTTGCGCAGATGTCTGCCAGGCAGCACCTGTCACAGTAAGGTTTGGTTCTTGCGGTACAGACTTCACGTCCATGGTTGACCAGGCGGTGGCAGAAATCATTGCCTTCTTCCGGAGGAATGATCTTCCACAGCGCCATCTCCACTTTCTTTGGTTCTTTGATGTTGTCTACAAGGCCGATTCGGTTGGTAAGACGGATACAGTGGGTGTCTGTCACAATAGCCGGTTTTCCAAACACATCCCCCATGATCAGGTTGGCACTTTTTCGCCCAACTCCGGGGAGGGCAAGAAGGGCATCGAAGTCGCATGGAACATTATCCTGGTATTTCTCGTGAAGGATCTTCATGCAGGCACTGATATCTCTGGCTTTGCTGTCAGGCCACAGGGCTTTACAATGGCCTCGATTTCTTCCGGTGTAGCAGATGCAAGTGCGGCTGCATCCGGGTATTTGGCGTACAGGTCCTGAACCACTACATTTACCCTTGCGTCCGTACACTGCGCTGCCAGCCGCACACTTACCAGAAGCTTCCACGCCTCATCATAATCCAGGGTACAGTCCGCCAGAGGATATTCTTTTTTTAACCGATCTATCACTTCAAGAGCAAGTTCTTCTTTTGTCATAAAATTCCTTTCTGAGAATCTGGATGCTTACAGATTCCGTTATTATTTTAAGGCAAGTTCTGTGTATATTGTAATGGGAAAATTGCAATTTTGCAAGTTTACGCTGTCCTGTTTTTATGCTAAAATTATGGAAAGTCACTGTTCACTCCGTGCCCAGTAACACGCTTCGCGATGCACAGAAATCATGCTTTGCATGATTTCGCGCCGCAATCCTCGGGTTTTCTGTGAACTTTGTTCACAAAAACACCTCGCGGAACATTACCCGTGAACAGTAACATAGAAAATATTCACGAACGATTCCGCTGCAAAGCGGCCTTTGCAATTCGTGTGCGAAATACGGGGAGGAAATGCAAAATGAAAGTACGTATGTATAATGTAGGCTGCGGCGACTGCTTCTGTCTGCGGGACCGCAAGGGAAGTCTTCTGGTAGATTTCGGAACCAGCAATAACCGGATTGACGGACACCCAAGAAGTGATATCTTTGATGTGATCATCTCAGATTTTACCACCATTTCCCACAAAAGCCTTCTACTGACCAATTTTCAGCTGGACCATATATCCGGCCTTCTTTACATGCTGAAAAAGTACAGGGGAAGCAATGACTTTAACAAAATTTACCTTCCAGACGTATTTTCTGCTTCCTCCATGAGCCGAACCCTCACCCTTCTTCTGCTTTCCGACCTTATGAAAAATACGTAGCTCCCCAGCAAACAGATCAGCCTGAAACAGCCCCAGAATATTGAATTTCTGAAAAGAGGAGATATCTTCGAGAGCAAATACCAGGTTCTCTGGCCAGACTGCAGCGTGATTGAGAAGGAAACCGCCGAGAATTATGCCTACATTCAGTCTTTAGAGAAAAAGAGAACGCTGTATCAAACAGAGAAAACGAGTTTACAGAAGCCTTGCTTCGCCTTGAAACTTTCGCGGACAAACTGCGCCAGATTATCTGCGGAACCCTCAAAACCAACGCTTACGCTCTGGAATGCGAGGTCCGTGACTTAAGAGAAGACCCGTCAGTCATCCAGATGCTCCAGACCTTTGAAGCTGCAAAACTCAACCTCCGCCAGTTCAAAAACAAGATCAGTCTGGTCTTTCACAGCACCACAGACGGAGAAATGAACGTTCTTTTCACCGGAGACATTCCAGGGAAATACATGGAAATGATCGCCGCCAACTATGATGACGCCCTGCCCCTCCACGAACACTACTGGTGCGTCAAAGTCCCCAACCACGGCATCCAGGCGGACTACTTCGACTTTACCGACTCTACCCCGGAGAACATGCTCATCTCCAACGGCATCTACTACGCCGACAACAAGAAACAAACCAAAGCCTCCCGCACCTCCGCCCAGTACGCCGGCCTTTTCTACATCAACGACACCCACATGTACTGCTCCAGCTCCGCCTGCTGCGACGGCTACCGCAACGGCTGCACCTGCAAAGAATGCGATGTAATTTCCCCGCAGTATTATAAAGACATTTAACCCTCTACACTCCATTTTCCTACAAGTGAAAATCAAGAATAGAAAGAAGCGTCAAGATTGTACAAAATATAACAATCCTGCCGCTTCTGGATGTCGTCCGCCTTGAATACTTTATTTAGTTCAAATGCCAAATATCTTTATTATACTGCTCAATCGTTCTATCAGAAGAGAAGAATCCAGCCTCCCCAATATTCACAAGCATCTTCTTCGCCCACGCATTACGATCCTCATAATCCGCAAACACCTGATCCTTAACCTTAATATAATCCTTCAGATCCAGTAAAGTCATAAACCAGTCCTTATTCAGAAGCTCGTTGTAGAAGTTTCTCAAATGCTCCTCTTTACCAATCTTCAGCATCGGCTCGCTGACAATGAAATCCACATACTTCTTAATATCAGCATCCCCTCATAAATCGCACGGGAATTATAATCGGCCTTCTCATAATGCTTAATAATCTCATCACTGGACTCACCGAAGATATAGATATTCTCCCTGCCTACCAGCTGGCTGATCTCCACGTTTGCACCATCCATGGTTCCCAGTGTTACCGCACCGTTGAGCATAAACTTCATGTTTCCGGTACCGCTGGCTTCCTTGGAAGCAAGTGAAATCTGTTCAGAAATATCACAAGCCGGAATCAGCTTCTCAGCTGCGCTCACATTGTAGTTCTCAACCATAACAAGCTTCATATAAGGAGCCACATCCGGGTCATTCTGGATCAAAGTCTCCAGAGTCAGAAGCAGATGAATGATATCCTTAGCGATATAATAAGCAGGAGCAGCCTTTGCACCAAAAATGAAAGTAATCGGTCTCTCCGGTTTCTTTCCGCCCTTGATCTCCAGATATTTGTGTATGACATATAACGCATTCATCTGCTGGCGTTTGTACTCATGCAGACGCTTGATCTGGATATCAAAAACACTGTTCTCATCAATCTCGACACCAGTATTTTCCAGAACAAAATCCTTGCAGATTTTCTTCGCATCCGCCTTAATTGCAAGCAGCTGATCCAGAACCTTCTTGTCATCCTTGAAAGCAAGCAGCTTTTTTCAGCTCATCTGCATTTTTCTTGTATCCATCTCCGATCAGAGAAGAGATATATTTTGCAAGAGGCTGGTTGCAATACATTAACCAGCGGCGGAAAGTAATACCATTGGTCTTATTATTGAATTTTTCAGGATAAATTTCATAAAACTGATGCAGCTCGGAGTTCTTCAGAATCTCTGTATGAAGGGCTGCAACACCATTGATTGAGAAGCCATAATGAATGTCCATATGTGCCATATGAACCAGATTATTGCTGTCAATAATAGCAAGATTCTCAGCCAGATATTTTGCTTTAACCTTCTCATCTAACTTGCGGATGATCGGAACAAGCTGCGGAACAATATCCTCCAGATAGTGGATCGGCCATTTCTCAAGAGCCTCAGCCAGGATAGTATGGTTGGTATATGCGCATACATGGGAAACGATATCAGCAGCCTCATCAAAGCCGATTCCCTTCTCTCCAAGGAGACGGATAAACTCCGGAATGACCATACTTGGGTGAGTATCGTTGATCTGAACAACTGCATAATCAGCAAGGTCGTGAAGATTGCTTCCCTTGGAAACTGCCTCATCCAGAATCAGCTGTGCAGCGTTGCTTACCATGAAGTACTGCTGGAAGATACGGAGCTTACGTCCGTCATCATCGCTGTCATCCGGATACAGGAACAGTGTCAGGTTGTGAAGGATGTCCTTCTTGTTAAAGGAAATTCCATCGTGAACCATAGATTCATCTGCCAGATCAATGTCAAAAAAAGACGAAGCTTGATCGCTTTGTTCTCATAGCCTGCAACATCAATATCATACATAGTAGATTTCAGGGGAAAAGCCTCTGAACGGAACCATGTAAGTCACATCTGTAGCAGTCAGCCAGGACTCAGGAGTGATCCATGGGTTCGGAACCTCATGCTGAAGGTTGTTCTCAAAAACCTGTTTGAAAAGTCCCAGATGATAGTTCAGTCCGATACCTTCTCCAGGAAGTCCAAGTGTTGCGATGGAATCCAGGAAGCAGGCTGCCAGTCGGCCAAGTCCACCGTTTCCAAGAGATGGCTCCGGCTCAACGGACTCAATCTCAGCAAGGGATTTGCCGCTCTCTTTTAAGAATTCTGCAACCTCATCATAGATGCCAAGGTTGATCAGATTGTTGGAAAGAAGCTTTCAATAAGGAACTCTGCAGAGATATAATAGATTTTTTCTTTCCCTCATGATAGCCCTTTGCAGCAAGCTGTTTTTGGTGTATGTGAGAAGGGCTTCGTATACTTCCTGGTTGGTACATGCGCTGCAGTCTTTGCCAAACATGTCCTGAATCATAGTTTTTAAAGCTTCCATAATTTTCTCCTTTCAAGAGCGATTACCTGTGTTTGATGGTGTTATATTAGCATATGCAGATGAAAGAAAAATACAACAAAACTGTTATGTTATGACATATTTTTGCGAAATTTGTGAGGGGAAAGCTGGTTGGCCTCCTGAAATTTTTTTATAAAATAGCTGGTATTGTTAAAGCCCACGTCAAGAGCAATGTCCGTGACCGAAGCATCTGTATGCAGAAGAAGGGATTTTGCCTTCTCAAGCCTGTAATCATTCAGATAAGCGGCTGCCGTTTTTCCAGTATACTGCTTAAAAAGCTTCATGAAATAATACTCACTGTAATTGGAAAGCCCTGATAATTCTTTAACAGACAAAGGCTCCCGGTAGTGGGCACTGATGTAGTCCAACACCTTTTTTTTATGGATAAAAGATTTCTGTTCTGCTCTGCATCCGTGGTAA
>VOFC01002924.1_pt1 | contig 31239 bp, 58 predicted proteins | sample 5384161 | NCBI WGS metagenome assembly VOFC01 (sample SAMN12384722, study PRJNA508395) | human gut metagenome | isolation source: healthy gut B | host: Homo sapiens
CATAAAGTAATGTAAACTGTGAGTTAACTTGTCTATAATCATGATAATGTCCAAAATACCATTTCTTAAACTCACATTTTTTCTGAAACTTCTTGTAAATAATCTGTTAAAAATATCTTTTTTATAAGATGGATTTAGTAATGTTTGAATGCTTGTAGGACAGCAATGAGAAATAATATAATCAACTTTATAATTTACTTTTTCTAAATTTTTTATTCCGTTTTGTATCTCTTCTTCAGTTGGAAGTTCTAAATCCCACCATGAATAATCTCTTATTCTAAAAATATGCACCTCTTTTTCGATACTCATATATTTTTTTCATATTCATCTATATTTAATATTCCATCTTGTATGTCATGTGATCTTGCACCACCAAATGCAAAAATTTTCTTATTATCTATATCATATATTTTCCCCACGCATTAAATGAATAACAGAATCTCTTATTTTATGTACTTTTCCTCCATGCCATTCTTCTACTGGATATCTATATAATCTTTCAAAATTCTCATGATTTCCATCGACAAATAAAGTAGTAAAGTTTTTATTATTTAACCAATCTAGCCAATGCTTTTCATATATGCTTTCTACTATGTAGTTCCATACTCCACCAAAATCACCACAAATAATTACATAATCATTTTTAGTCATATCAGATTGTATTGGAAATTTCTCTTCTTCAAATCTCGAAAAATCAGCATGTGTATCACCTGTAATATAGATCATTGTTAACTCCTTTGATTAATTTGCAAATATTTCTCTTATTTTTTTTCTTCTAATATTTTCTTTTCTCCACTTCCTGCTGTACTAAGTCTAATTAATGGAACCTCATACTTTTCTAATATCCTATCTTTTAATTTGTCTCTTTCTTGCTGCTTTGTTCCTTCTTTATGATAATAATATCCATCAACCTCTATAGCTAAAACCATCTTTTTATCCATTTTATTAAATATTACAAAATCAATATGTGTCCAATCATTATTTGCATATAATTTTTCTTCTTCATTTAATAAATCATCATTTGCTAAAATATCCATTAATGGAATATGAACAACTATATCTAAATTATCAAAGTTATTCTCCTTTATAACTTCCTCTATCAAGTTATATGTTAAATTTTCCGAATCATAGTCAGATATTCTCTTTTTATTTTTCAAATATTCCATACGTTGTTTTCTATTTTCCTTATACAGCATATCATATATTGATTTTGTTTTGCTTTCGACTACTTCAAAATTATTATATTGAATATATTTTATTAAATCATCTATGTTAGTGCCTACATTATTTTCGCTATCTGATACGACTACTCTTAAAAATCTTTTTTGCTCTTGTTACGGCAACATTTAACATTTTAGGATCATCAACAAATTCTCTATTTCATTATCTACCGTTGTTAATATTATTGCTTCTTCTTCTCTGCCTTGAAATTTATGTATTGTATCAATCTTTAGTTCTGTTCCAAATCTTGCTTCTAATTCCTTCTTTTTGTTCTCTGTATGGAGAAATTACACCTATATCTTTTATAGTTATTTTTTTCTGTAAGTTTCGGCATAATCTCTTTTCTATAATATCTATTTGTCTAATATTCTTATGTCCTCTGGCATGATTGCCTTTTGCAGAAATGTATGCCTCTAATACATTATTCTCTCCTTTATCTTCTGTCATTACTATTAAATTTCCATCGTAAAATTTCTTATTGCAAAATTGTATAATTTTAGGATGACATCTATAATGTTCTTGCAATAATTTTTTGGAGCATCTGTTACTGTATTACTTACAGATGATAAAAAGCTATTTTGTAAATAGTCATAATTACTTGGTATCATATATTTCTTTGAAATTTCCTCTATTGTATTTTTATTATCTGTTGTAATAACATTAGGTAATTGTTTTTAAATCTCCTACAATTACAGCATTTCTTGCTACTGATAAAGCTAAAACTCCCGTAATTAAATCTACTTGTGATGATTCGTCCATTATAATATAATCAAACATATAATTTTTATTTAAACACTTTTTAATTGAGTAAGTAGTGCTAAAAACAATAGGATAATCTTCATTGAACTGCTTAGAATTATTATATAAGTCTTTTTTATATATATATTTTTCTTTTCTACATTCTGACTATATCTCTTTCTTAAATATTCATTTAATAATTTTATAGAATCATCTATTAATATATTTAACTTGTTATTCCCCAATTGTTCTAATTGTTTACTATTATTTTTTATTGTATTTTCTAATTCCATTTCTTTTTACTATAAAAAATAATCTATTATAACAATTTATTATATCTTTTTCTTTCTCTTTTATAAAAATCTTTTTTTCCTATTCCATATAAAAATTGAGATTTTTATTCTAAACCACAAATTTATTTCTTGTAATTCTTCATACTCTACTTTCAGTTTCATTATTATTTTAGATGTTATCTTTTTTTTATATTCCTAATTTTAGGCATATTTATATTATTATCGTGATGTTTATTGAAATATTGATGTTGTAATTTTATTTCATTTAATTCTTCTCTTAATTTAGCTATGTTATTTTGAATATCAAATATCTTAGTAATACTTTCATTTAATTCTAATATTTCATTTTGTTTAGAATATTCATCTTCAAGTTTATCTCCAAATTTAGGATATTGTCCTGTTTGATTATTTATAAACTCTTTCCTTATTTTCTCTCTTTCCTAATCTTGCACATAGATAATCTAAATTATATTTTTGCAATTTTTTTCATATACATTATCTGTTGCAGCATTATTATTTGAAACAACTGCAACTGTTTGTCCATTCTTTACTATATTTGCAATTATATTTAATATTGTTTGAGTTTTACCAGTACCTGGAGGTCCCTCTATTATGCTTATTTGACTACTCATAGCATTTCTTACTTGCTTGAAATTGCGACTTATTTGCTCCAAAAGGGAAAATAATATTATTTAAATTCACATTCATTTTGCTTATGCCTGTTTTAGGATTTAAATATTTATATAAAGCAGTATCGCTAGATATGAAGTTAATTCCTTCATATTCATCTGTAAGTAATGATTTTTCCTTCTTCTGTTCTTACACTTACAACTTTAGAAATATCCTTATAGTAATCAAATTTGTTAATTGATAATGTTTGAGGTTCATTATTTTTAAGCAATTGCAAACTATACCCTGGAACAACAGCAGATGTACCATCTCCAAAAAATAATTTACAAATACTTTCAAATTTTAATATTTTTATGACATTATATATATATCCTTGATTTAAAATTATTCTTTTATCTTTTATATCTATTTCAGTAGGATTCTTGTAAAATTGAAAATCTTTTCTTGAATAAGAATACATTTTTTCCGTGCTTTTATATTTTATATTTATAAGATTCTTATTATTTTCATAGCTAATAATATCCTCGGTTTTATCTTCGTTTTTTATAATTATTAAATATTTATTTACGTCCATTTGCCACTCCATTATTTAGCAGTATTTTAAAAAACATACTTTTTTATATAATATGATATCTTTACTTGTTAATTTTTATTGTTAAGTTATTATATGCCATCTCTTACATCACTTATTCATACCTATATTCTTCACTATCCTCAGCAACCATTAAATTACCATAATCTTCCTCTTCGTTAGTAGAATAAACAATACCTTCATTTTGATTTGATCTCTTTTTCAAATATTCAGATAACTTTTTATCTGTACAAAAAACATAGCATCCTTTCATTCCTCTAGTCATTAATGTTCTATATGTATTTTTTTATTATTTCATCAGCAACTTTTAACGCATTTTCAGGATCCTTCTTATACATTGTTTTTATTCCCCACAATGATCTATCTGTGCTCGCTCTTTTCGTATAATCAGTAATTACTTTTTCATTTTCGTATCTCATATCATCGCCTATAATTACTCCTACGTAATCAAATTCTAATCCTTGCGTTGTGTGAATACATCCAGCTTGTTTTATAGTATGTTCTCCTATTGCAAATGACTCTCCACCACTTAAATTCCAACTCATTTCGAAATTATATTGTGGTATTTTTTATGTTTTTATCGTTATCATTGCTTCTGTTTTTGTCATTTGGCCACTCCCAACAATATCCTGCAACAATCCTTGATTTATTATTCTCTTTGTTTTTTTCTTCTATTGCTGCTCTTAACTCATTTGGGTCATCAAAAACTTTAAAATCATAGTCAAAGCCATCAATATCAAAATTAGCAGTGTTTCGAATTTCTAAAACATTGTCAAGCCAAGCGACATAACCATCAGAACCATTACATCTAAATTGGCTATCAAGTTCATATGTTTCCACTCCTGCACCAAGTTCATTGGCATATTTTTTATTAATTCTTCACTTCCAATATCTTTTTAATGTTACTCTTTGATTTTCATCTAAGAAGAATATTGAAAGTCTAGAAGCATTTATTATCTCCTTAACTTGATTTTCGCCCAAATTAGAATGATATCCAGATTTTTCAGTTAACCTATGTGCTTCATCTACAACAAGGCAATCCAACACATTGCTTTTCTCATCATAAAATTTCCCTGATCCCTGAAATAAATGCTCAATATACTTTTTAGTGAAATTTCCTTTTAATTTTGTAGAATATACCTCTCTAGGTGCTGAATTACTTGTAACATAAAAACATGTGAATCCATTTTTGTTTAGTTCTACTAATAGATTTATTGCTAAAACAGATTTTCCTGTTCCAGGTCCACCTTTTACTACAACTACATTTTTCATACTTTTGTTGATTGTATCCATTGCGTTTCTTAATGCATATTTATGGATAATATTTTGTGAATCAATCATATAAAATTCTTTGTTTCCTTTTAGCATACTACACAACGTATCTTGCAACATTTTTGAAGGTTTTATTCTACCATTTTCAATTTCATATAATACTTCCTTGTCGTCTCCAATCTCAATATATTTTTTATGAATTCTCTTAATTTTAATACATCAGAATGGGCAAATAATGGTGCTTCCTTTATATATTCTTGATATTGTTCTTTTAATAGCGGATCATCATCTGTAAAATAATAATTATGAAGAAAAAGCGCAAGGCCTTATATTAATCTTCTTATCTTCAACATTTGCATTATAATCCTTTATTAAATTAGCATATGTCATTGCCTGATAAGATGGGTGATTAACATCTCTTAATGCTCCACCAGTATATGTATTAACTTTATAAACTCCATCTACTTTGTCAACTTCTGTACACTCATCCCACTGTTTTAATTCAACTATAACAGCTTCATGAGAATCATTTTTTGCTATATCCTGACATCATAAAATCAATTCTACAACCAGTAGGTGGAATATTATATTCTATTGCTACTCCCATATTATTAGGAATTTCATTATCATCTAATACGCCTCTCATATATTGCATTGAATTTTTCCACGAGTTAAATTCAGGTGCTGATGGTTTTCTATGTATACACTCAATGTATTTTTCTCTAATTTTATCTGCTATAATTCCTAAATTAACGTCTTCAATAAAACTTTCCTTTATTCCTTGATATACTAACATAATAATTGCCCCCAATAATTATTACTTTTTATAATTTATTATATTTTGTGCTTACTCCCTTTGCTTTTTCTACTGGATATTTTTTCTTCGTCTTATCTAGTTTCTTTAATATTATTTCTTTTGGATCTACATCTAATTTCATAGCCATTTGTATACAATATGTAAATACATCTGCTAATTCTTCACATACTTCTTCCTTATTATAATTTTCACTATCCCATTGGAAACATTCTAAAAGTTCTCCTGCTTCGATAGAAATTGATTTTGCCAAATTTTCTGGAGAGTGAAATTTGTCCCAATCTCTCTCCTCATTAAATTGTTTAATTTTTTTTTCATCAACTCTTCCATTTTTCACTTATTTTCCTCTCTATTTAAAAATCGTATTGCAATATGCTTTACACCAACTTTAGATATGGACATCATTGCTAAAACAACTAAAGGTACTACAATAATTGCAGTTGCTCAAGTTTTGGAGCTAAAGCTAAAAGTTAACCCTGATATAATTGCATCTTTTCCTAAATTTATATAAACCTTAATTTCTTTAACTTGTTCTTCATATTCTGGTGATTCACTAAGTAGTTTACAAAAGTTCTATCTTAAAATTTTTAAGTAATTGATTCTTTTCTTGCGTTCCTCAAAATTAACATTATTTATTGGTCCATTAGCATTTATCCATAATTCAATTGCTTCATCTTCATTGTTATTTACTAATAGTTCTTGTATAATTTCTTTTTGGTATTCTTGAAGGCTTTCTAATAATTCTTGATTAGAATACTTTGGCAATTCAATCATTCTTTTCCTCCTTTATCATGTTTAAAATATATTCTACAGATATGCAATGAGTAGTTTGATGCAATTCTCTAGGATTTATTCCTCCTAATGAAATTCCTGAATCTGGTGCAAAAGCACCTATTAACATTGCAATAATTCTATTACTTTTGGGTCATATACTAAAGAACCTGATTGTCCGGGTCTAGTCTGAGTATTTACTACTATATATTTTGATTTTATATTGTTGCTTTCTAATAGTATCTTTGCTCCTACATCTGCCTCTTGAACAGTTAGTACCTTTCTTCCCTCAGTACAATGAGGAAATCCAATAATATAGGTCTGTTCCATTATTTTTATATTATCGATATTTCCCAATAATACTTCTGGTGCTGTAATAGATTGAATTGGTTTTAAAATTGATATATCTCTAAACGGATCACTTGCAATTATTTTTACACCAATACAATTTGCCCTTGTTACTGTTGTATCCTGATATTCATTTATACTTCTCATACTAGGTAATATTATTGATAAATTCTCATCATTATCTCCTATAACGTGTCTAGGAACTACTATATACTTTCCTTTTTCAATCAAAAAAAAAACAAGTTCCTAACATATTAATTACACCATTTTGAATTTTTCCTATTGCTAATACAATTTGAGAAAATATATCCATATTGATTCTCCTTTTATAATTATAATTACTCTAGTATATTTTATATCACAAAACGACATTTTTCTCAACAGGTACTTCTAAATATTTACAATTAATTTCTATGAAAAAAATAATCATATATATAGCCTGCCTTTATATACTTCTCCGTCAATTCCATTTTCTTCTTTTCTAATAATTCCAAATACTTTTTTGTTTAAAAACATTTTTACAAATCCATTCAACACCTTTACTAGAAACAACAACTTTGCCATCAACTAAAAATTTATATTGCTCAAATCCATTATCACACATTTTTTTAACTGCTTTTCTAACAGTAATATCTCTTCTATCAAAAATACTCACATAGTTGTTTTATATCCATATCTTCATTCAACCAATTTTCATCATGCTGTATTTTTAGCAATTCCTCATACTGGCTAATTCTATTTTCAAAAGAAATCTATGTCAGCATCTGTTAATGATTTTTCTTTTTGAAAATACACATTTAGTAACCAATAATACCCTTCAATTAAAACAAAATATTTTCTACTTCTTACTTTTTTCACTTCTCCATCTACAAGTTGGATGTTTTTTTTAACATAACCTCTATAGCTTTTTCTTAAATCAACATGTGATATTTCTTTTTCATATTTAGTCGTTAATCCTAAATTGTGTAATTTATTTAAGATTTTATTATATGATAGGAAAATACTATCTAAAGCTTGTTCTGAACTTCTCAACATTTTCATCACTTCCTTATTATGAAAATTTATTAATGCTAGTTTACGAAGCATTAATACTTACAAAATTTATTTTGCACGAATATAGTAGTATTTTTTAGTACCTAATATTCGCCAGCGTGGTGTCTTGACACCCTTTTTGCTGTTTTATGGAAAAATCCCTAAAACCCTTTTTTGGCTCTCCGAGGGAAATTTTTATTCATTTTTTAGTAACTCTTGTTTGTATTTTAGAAAAAGTTTGAACAAAAATTCAAACTTTTTTCTATTTACAATTGTTATAATTTATATTATAATTTTATTAGGTTTTTAGATTGAGTTAGCAAATAGTTTGGTCGCTTATGCTAACTTTTTTCTTTTGTTTTTCTTTCTTCTGTAATTGCAATTCCATAACACATTTCATTCAAAATTTTAACAATTTCTTCTGCAATTTCTGTTTCATTTTCAGTAGATAATTGTTCAATTAATTGCTCTTTATTATATCTAGTTGTAATAACAATTGGTAATTCATTATCATATCGGCTACTAATAATTTTATATAGTTTTTCTAGAGCCCATCTGCTTAAATTTTCATTACCAAAATCATCAATAATTAACATATCTACATTAGAATATAGTTCAATAATTTCTATTTCTGATAGTCCTTCTTTGTTAAATGATTCTTTAATTTTATCAATTATAGAACTACCTTTTTCCATTAATACAATTTTGTTTTGTTCAATCATTTTATTAGCAATACAAGCTGCTAAATATGTTTTTTCATAACCTATATTTCCATAAATAATTAGTCCATTTTTATCTCTGATTCAATACATAAATCTGTGAATTTTATTAATTGATTTATAATAAATGTATCTTCATATGTATCACTAACATTTTCAAAATTATATTTTTTGTAATCTTTTTTTCATATAGTTGTCTTTATAAATACTATTTATAATTTTTTATACTCTTCTTGTCTTTGTTTTTCTTCTTGTTCTAAATCAAATTGTTTCCAGAATTGAACTGCTTTTTTCACAATTACATCTTTCATATTCAATCATGCTTTTATCATAATTTACATATAAATAATCAAATCAATTGGCTTTTAAATCTTTATTACAGAATCCACATTTTACACCTTCATTACTGATAACTTTATAATTTGAATTCTTTAAATCCACTTCTATTCTCATCTCCTTTTTGTTTTATTTTATTTCTAATCTTTTTTCTCTTCTTTAGTGTTACGTTGCGTTACTGTAACGTTACTTTTTTTTCTTTTTCACTTTTCATTTTTTCACGATATTTTTGCTGTCTTAAACAATTTTGTAGTCTGATTTCTTCAAGTTTATCAGCACTTTGGTACTTAGACCAGTTTTTGATTTTATAAAAATTATCTTCTATAATAATCATTTTAATTCTTCAAATTTTTCCAAACATTTTTTGATTTTTTTCCCTAGACTTTCCCATAATCTTTGAAAATTCATCAACTGTCATCGGTTTATCTTCTGTTAGTGATAATCTACCTTGATAATTACATTTCATTGCTGTTATTAAAAGTTGTATCCATACTCTAATTATTGTATCCCCATCCTTTTCGCTTTCTAGCAATTTTATTTTGTTATTATCAAAAAAATCCGTAGATAATTTTAACCATTGTAAATTAGCCATATCCTCCTTTCCCCACTTTCTTTTGAATCTAATCAATTGATTCTTGTTCCATTTTTGATAAATATTCATCTAAAGCTTGTACTCTAAATAAATATTTTCCACCAACTTTAGAACATGGTATTTGTTTTCTTCTTACTAATTGATTTATCAACCAGTAGGATATTCCTAAATACTCAGATGCTTCTTTCATCGTTAGTGTTGTTCGTTGTATTTTTTTCGATTATCACTGTTTTTTCCTCCTTTCTCTTGTTAATAATTGTATTATATTTTGCATAATTAACTTTGTAAAGACCTTATTTTTTATTTTGATAATTCCAAAATTTTTTTAAAATCAATTTTATCATTAACAAATAGCTCTAAAAAGCTATATTTCAGTTATTAAATTTTAATATCAATATTTTTTAGCACTAATATTTCTTTTTTAAATGATACTATAAAATTTTTATTATTGACGTTTGTTAATTATCGTGATATTATATTTTTGATTAACAAAGTTTTGTGAGGTATTTTTTATGAAGAAATTTTATAATTCGGCAGATTTATGTACAACAATAATGAGAAGTGAATATACAAATTCAGACAACAGCTTTTTTTATAATACATTTTGTGCCTATTGAGGCTAATAATAATGATGAGGCAATTCAATCAATAAAACATATAAAATCAGAAATCAAAAAAAATTTCAGATGAAGATATGAAAAAAAAATAATCTTAATATATTAGCTCCCTCATTGTTAAATTCTCAATTATATGTTAGAAAGTTGATGAATGTCCAAACTTCAGAACAGCTAATTATTAATTTTTTTAGAATACGATTTTACAAGTTTCTCAAACTATTTCTCATTTTTCCTTGACTTTGGCTTTTTTATCTATAGTTTCACCTGTAAAGTCATCTGATATAGCAATGTTTAGAGCACTTTCTATAACTACACTAAACGAATTATTAGCTTTGGCTTATAAATATTATGAAAAAGACAAAAATAATCTAATATCATACCAAGAAGAATATAAAAAAATTATTAACTTTATTTTCAATCTTGATAATGATAAAAATTTAAACGATCTATCTCCACACAACTTACTTTTTCTTTATGAAATATTAAATGACCCAGAAAGTAGTATCTTTAAATATAGAGTCAATATAAACATTACTGAAAATATGCTACAAATATATGATTTGTTATCTATTAACCCTGATTATGTGAAAGCTACAAGAAAAAGATACAAAAACACTAATAAAACAATTAAAAGAACTATCCAATAATAATACTATAAAACTTGAATATGGAAAAATATATAAACTTAGCTCTGTTTTCGAATTATTTTATTTACATTTACTATTTCTAGTAAGCAACAATAGTAATTATATTAAAAAATGTAAATGTTGTGGTAAGTACTTTTATACAAACAAAGTAAATGTAACTTATTGTGATAGAATTCAAAATGAAAAAAGTGGACAAACATGCAAAGATATTGGAGCAGATATTGTGGCTTTAAGAGAAAAAGAAAAAAGATTTTTTAGTTAATTTGAAAGCCTCTATTGCTTCAAAAAAAGCTATGGATGTAAAAAGGCATCCTGATATTCCAGAATATAAAGAAAATTATAAAAATTGGAAGCCTTTGGCTTTGAAATATTTACAAGAATATAAAAAGTGGCACTTTGGATGCAAAAACCTTTGAAAAATGGTTAAAATACATCAGATGAAAAAATAAAATCTAAACTAAAAACAATAGATGAATTTAAAGATTAATTGTTTGAACATTTTAAAAGAAATAATATAAATTTGGAGGTTTACTATGATTATAGAATATGATATGCAGTATGATGAACAAATAAAAAGATCTATTAGTTGAATTGCAAAATTATTTAATAGATATTGATGATTGGCATACACAAGTAATGCTACCTGAGTATAGAGAGAACAGTTTCAAAATGGATATGAAAAAGATAGAAAAACAAAATGGTAAAATTTATTTGGCAATAGAAAATGACATCGTTATTGGATTAATTATGGGCGTAGTAGAAGTAAAAGATGAAATTGATAAATTAACAAACGATTGTGCCAAAACCGGTAGTATTATTGAATTAGTTATTAAAAAAACAATCTTCGTGGTAATGGTATTGGAAAATTATTATTAGAAAAAAATAGAAGAATATTTTAAAAGTATTAATTGTAAAAGAATTAATATAGAAGTATTTGGTCCGAATCAAAAAAGCATTAAATTTCTATACTAAAAATGATTATATTACTAGGGACATAATCGTTTCAAAAAGAATATAGGAGGTTGTTATAAATGCAAGAAGTTGAATATAAGCGATATGAAGAAATTGGAAACTGGGATTTTTCAGATATAAAATATACTGTAAAACAACATAGTAATTGGGATTTTTTTTAAAGAAATAGCAAAATATTCTAAATCTGATTCATTGATACTAGATTTAGGTACAGGTGGTGGAGAAAAAGCTTTATCACAAATGCCAGATTGTGGAATGATAATTGCTACTGATTTTTCTCCTAAAATGATTGAAACTGCTAATATGAATAAAAAAAAATTATCCTAATAAAAAATATTAAATTTGCAACCATGGATAATCTTAACATAAAATTTCCAAATAATTTATTTGACATTATAACTGCAAGGCATACTATTATTGATGCAGTACAAATATATAACTGCTTATCAAATAATGGCGTACTTATTATCGAAGGTGTAGATAAATATGATTGTTGGGAACTTAAAAGATTTTTAATAGAGGTCAATCTTTTAAAGATCCAATCTCTATTAGTCAAAAAAAGATTATAATGATATAAAAAATGCTGGATTTTCTGAAATTAATATCCAAGAAATAATTCAATATGAATATTATAAAACTGAAAATGATTTACTTGCTTTGCTTATGAAAACACCTATTTTAAATGATTTTTTCTGAATTAGATACATTAAATAATATTCATAAAAATCAAATTGAAGCTGAATTATTTAACAAGTATATAGCTGGACATAGTACCGATAAAGGGATAGAATTAAAAAAAGGGTTTTATATGGAATTGTAGCAAAAAAAAAATGATTTTATTAAAAAATATATAAAAATTCGGAGGATTAAAATGTCAAACTTATATAATAACTGGTCCTGCAGGAGTGGGAAAAAGTACAATTTCAAGAAGAATAGCAGAATCAAAAAACAAGTCTGTTTTAATAGAAGGTGACGATATTTATCATCAAGTAGTTGGTGGATATGTTCAAGCTTGGAAAGAAGGAAATCATCTAGATACATTCTGGAAAATTTGTTTAAGTTCTATAGAAACTTATCTTGAAGATGGATATGATGTTATTTTTAATTATATTGTAAATCCTGAAAATGTTGAATTGATAAAAAATAAATAAAAAAACCATACTTTAAAATTCGTTGTCTTAGTAGTTGATGAAAAAACATTACTTTTAAGAGATAAGGAAAGACCTGAAGATTGTCAAATGAAAAAACGTTGTATTGTTTTATTAAATAGCTTTAAAAATAAAAATTATAATGCTCAAAGCATATTAGATACTACAAATTTATCAGTTAATGAAACAATTGATATTATTGAAAATGATAATAGATTTATATTATAGGAGGGTACAGATGGATGTAAAATTAGATTATTCTATTACAGTAGATGAATTCTTGGAAATGGTTGAATCTGTTGGTTGGAAGACATATACAAGAGAGCAAATTGAAAAAGCATTACAAAATACAATGTATATGGTAAAAGCAACTGTCAACGGAAAACTAGCTGGCATAGGTAGAGTTGTTGGTGATTATAGTATTGTTTGTATACTAACAGATATCTGTGTAAAGCCTGAATTTCAAGGCCAAGGTATTGGGCTAAAAATCACATCAGAATTAAAAAATTAATTGAAGATAATGTGTCTGATGGCGAAAAAATGCAAATAGAATTAACCCCTACTGTTGGTAATGAAGCTTTTTATGAAAAAGCAGGTTTTAAATATAATCCAGCCAAAATAACAGGTATGTATTTGTGGATAAAAAATAAATATCATTAATAAAATAAATTTAAGGAGCAGAATATGAGAAAATTAAATTTAATAGTTGTATTTAATAAAGATTTAAGTAAAGGGCTTTTCTGCATTAGAGCTAAAGAGCCATATAAGGAAAAATATAATTTTGTTGGTGGTAAAGTTGAAGAAAATGAAACCAATGATGAATCAGCCTATAGAGAACTATTTGAAGAAACAGGAATAAGTAAAAACGATATTGAATTAGACCATTTTATGGACTTAAATTATTTCAAATATGATAATAATCTACAAGTCTATTATGGAATTTTAACCCACGGTGTGGATTTAGTTGAAAAAAAAACAAATTAGAATGGGTAGAACTTAACGAAGAGTTATTAGATAATAACAAATTTGGAGGAAATTATAATATTCCTCACATAATAACACAAATTAAAGTATTCTTAAAAAAATGGAACAGGACTTGGAAAGTATTAAAATTAGATATAATTAAATAACTTGAAAGAAGGTAAAATGTAAATATGAATAACATTGATTTTTTAGATAAAACTTTGGAAGTAACAATTGATAGACCCCTAGGTAGTAAACATCCTAAACATGGTTTTATCTATCCCGTAAATTATGGATATGTACCAAATACAATAAGTGGCGATGGAGAAGAATTAGATTGTTACATACTTGGAATATACGAGCCAATAGAGACTTTTAAAGGTAAATGCATTGCAATAATACACAGGTTAAATGATAATGATGATAAATTAATTATAGTACCTGAAAATAAATCTTTTTTCTAATAATGAAATACGAGTTCTAACAGAGTTTCAAGAACAATATTTTAAAAGTGAAATAATAAGGAGTTCAAACTATTTAGAGTTCAGTAAAAACATACCTGAACTATCTGTTACTAATTTAGAAAATAGTTTAAATTTCTATAAAATTGCTGGATTTAAAGTAGAATATGATAGACCTAAGAATAAATTTGCATTTATAAGTTTGGGCGAAATTCAATTTATGTTACAAGAAATTGCTAATAATGATAAATGGAATGTTGCTCCCCTTTCCTATCCTTTTGGAAATGGTATCAACTTTCAATTAGAAGTAGAAATCTAGATGAAATATATAATAGTTTTAAAAATTCAAATTATAAAATAACTTTTGATATTGAAGAGAATTGGTATAGACAAGATAATAAATTATTAGGAAACAAAGAATTCTTAATACAAGATCCTGATGGATATCTACTAAGATTTTCAGAAGATTTAGGAGAAAAAGAAATATAGTATACATTCCTCTCCCACCCATAGGCATGCTCGAAAGGAGGTGAAATGAGTAATGGCTGGGAGTATAGAAAAAAGAGGAAAAAATAGTTACAGGCTAACAGTATCAGAAGGATTTGACCTAAACGGAAAACCTATGATACACAGAAAAACAGTACATGGAACTAAAAAGAATGCAGAAGTTGAACTAGCAAAATTTGTTACTGAAGTACAAAATGGTTTAGTAATTGATGGTAAATCTCTTAAATTTTCTGAATTTACTGAAATATGGAAAAGAGATTATGGCTCAAAAAGAACTTGCCCCATCAACATATAAACGATATTGTAGGATGTTAGAAACAAGACTTTACCATACTTTGGGCATTTCTATATTAACAAAATTAAACCAACTGACATTATGAAATTCTATGACTTACTTGAAAAAGATACTCAGTTAGTTAGAAAAAAAGGTAACAATGGTTCTAAAACAAGAAAGCCCTTATCTGGTAAAACAATTTTAGAGCATCACAGATTATTAAGAGCAATGCTTCACAAAGGCAGTTTATTGGCAATTAATAGTGGCAAATCCTGCTGAACGTGTTCAACCACCTAAAGCTAGAAAACCAAAAAGAAGATCTTATGATGATGAACAAACTAAAGTATTACTAGAAAATCTAGAACAACTATCTAGCGAAGATACTAAATACAAAGTTGCAATAATTCTTACAGTATTTACTGGTGTTCGTTTAGGAGAGTTAATGGGACTAGAATGGCAAGATGTTGATTTTAAAAATGGAATAATCAGTATTAATCGTTCAAGTCAATACCTAGCAGATATGGGAGTTTTTACAAAAGTTCCTAAAACAGAAAGTTCCATTAGAGAAATTGCAATACCTGAATTTATCATTTCTTTACTTGAGGAATATAAGTTATGGTATGAAGAACAAAAATCGATTTACGGCGAATTATGGATGAATTCTGATAGGTTATTTGTACAAGCAGATGGCAAACCAATGCATCCTTCTACAATTAGCAAGTGGTTTGTAAAATATGTTGGTCAAATAGGATTACCTGTAATTAATTTTCACGGATTAAGACATACAAATGCAAGTTTACTAGTTGCACAAAATATTGATATAGCAGTAATTTCTGCGAGACTAGGTCATGCACAAATAAGTACTACACTTGACTTTTTATGTGCATCCACTACTTTCTCATAATAGAAAAGCTGGCTATGCACTAGAAAACTTGTTATTACCAACAAGGTCTTAATTTGAACTTTTTTCTAATTTTCACAAATTACAAATTTTCACGATAAAAAATAAAAGGCAACCAAATATTAATTTAGATTTCCCATTGCCTTTTATTATTTTAAAAAAGTATAAAATTTTAATGAATTTTTATTGATATTTATGGCATTTGAGGTAATTATTTTACCCAATTTTTACCCAATTCAACATAATATCGCCATTTTTAAAGCATTATTGCAACCAATTTGCAAGCATAAAAAAAACACCCACAGTCGTTGAAACTGTAAGTATTTATCCTTTGGTTGCGGGGTAAGACTCGAACTTACGACCTTCGGGTTATGAGGATAACTTAATATTAATTAGTTAATTAGAACGACTAAATTAAGTTTAGCTCCCAATTCGCGTTAAAATTCGCGTTAAAGTACCCCTTTTATGCTATTATTATTCTTGTATATTCGAAGTTATCATAATTTTCTCATTATTTTATCTAAAAATAAACTTATTATTTATTTGTTAAGATTATTCTTTAACTAATTTTCTAGAGCATATTTCAAAATAAAATTGTATTATCGATATTTTCGCTACTTCATCTACTATAAATTCTGCCATTACAATATCATAATAAAATTCGCTTTATAATTTCGTTTGATTGTGTATATTTTTATCTTTACCATATATTAAATCTTGCTGCATTTATTATTTTGAAATATTCTTATTTTATGAAATTTCAAAATATCCTTTCATTTTAATTTTCTTGATATGTTAGAGTTTTATGAACTATGTTTGCCATTATATTTTTATGACTCCAATATACACATCCCCTAATATTCCTAATATAAAAATACCTCCTAATAGATTTGAATCCTCTTGCTCATCAGTTGTATCATCGTTGTCTATATTATTAACACTATCTTTATTTATTACTAAATTATTTGTTATCATATTATTTGTTATTTTTTTCCTGTTCTTTTATATTTATTTTTATAATGCTACTTATTCCATTCGATGCCCTTGCAGTTATATTTATAGTTCCCGATTTTTTTAGCAACTATTTCTCCTTTTGAATTAATTGTCGCTATACTTTCATCACTCGATTTCCATGTTATAGCTTTATCTGTTGCATTATCTGGTTTTATCGTAGCTGTTAATTTTTTACTTTCCCCTACTTTAATGCTATTTATGTTTTCATTTATTTGTATTCCCATTACCTCAATAGTCGTAGGTACTGTATTCATTGTCGTTTTACTTGAAGATGGTTTTGACGGTGAATAGCTAGATGTACTACTTTTACTAGATGATGAACTAGATGCATATGGACATACTCCGTTCGTATGTAGATGAGCTGGATTTCCTCCGCAGTGATAATGATAACTTCCCAAACCACTTTTTATTTTTATTATCTTTATGTCCGCCTCTTGCGTCTGTTCTTCCAGGATGTGCATATGTATTAGTTTGTATTAACATTAATGATACTGCTATTAATAAAGTAAAAAATACTTTCCATTTACTTTTTTCTCATATATATTTCCCCCTAGGTTATTATATCATTTTTTCATTGCAAATAAAATACAATTGTTGCAAGAATATAACAAGAATAATTAGTGTACAACTTAAATATAATCTAAACTAGATTTTACTTTTACAATTCACACCTGCTAAAGAGGTCAACTCATTCATCCACCAATTGCCATTTTCTTATCTTTCTGTTATAATATTTTGGCAGCAAAATATTATTAGATTGCTAGGCTAATAATATTAATATTTTTGTTCTTTCAACAATTGTCGAAAGGTGGTATGTAAATAATGACATCAAGATTAAAAAATTTCGTTTGGAGCAAATATTAGAGCACAGCTCTGCCCATGGTAATTCAGCTGATTCTAATTTACCTAAATGTATACATCCAGAGTCTAATTGTGTTCACAAAGGTTTTTCTACTTGTGAATCAGATATATGTTTTTATGCTTCTGGGCCTTCTAACTGCCATATAACAGTAGATTCTACTAAAAATTTTGATAAAAAATAGCTCTTTGCTATTTCTATATTTACATTCCTAGCATCCAATTAGAGCTTATTTAATAAAGTACAAATATTAAATAAGCTCTAATTTTATTAAAAATTTTCATTATAAATAACATTCGCTAATTTTGTTTTATCCTTTTTAAAAAGTCAAAATAAATTTTCTTTCAATTTGCAAATCCCATTCCATTTCTATCTTTTTTAAAAACATCATTTATATCAAAATTATATACCGTTTATTCTATTACTTAAATATAATATGAAATCATATTGCTATCATTATTTAAATAACATTATTTTCTTAGAGTATTTAAATTTTTACTTAAATGAATCAAAATAGTCTAAAAGACTAAAATTCATTATTGATTTTATTATATTTTCGTTATATAATTTAATAAAATTTCAAAGTGTTCAAGGAATTTTAAGTCATGTTAAAAAAATATATAATATAAAAAGATCAATTAAATTTTATAGATGAAGTATCTATCCTTACGCAAAAAGAGTGGGGAAAGTCTAATCTTTCTGCTTCAGAGTTTGATTCAAAAATTCGTATAAAAAAGCAAAAAATTCTCAATAATTTAAATAATCCGTTATATTGCAAGTTATTATTAATAGATGAGACTCCTTATTCAAAAACATTAATAGGATTCATTTCTATCTTTCCTCAAGATGGTGATAAGAGAGCGGATTTATTTCCTTGGTATTCTACAATGTTTGTAAAAGAAGCTTTTTTTTAGAGGTCGTGGATATTCTAAAATTTTTAAATAATGCAATTTTAAAGGAAGCTAAAAATAGAGGTTTTAAGAAACTCTATCTCAAAACTACGCTTTCTAATTATTACGAGAAATTTGGTGCAAAGTATATTGAAAATTTGAGTTCTACTGAAAAAGCTATATTATTTTGATATAAAGTAAATTTTTTATATCATTTTAGGAGGTTATATGTATAATCGAGTTTGCATTGTTGGAGGATCTGGTACAGGAAAAAGTACCTTGGCTGAGATTCTATCTAAAAGTTTTCTTTACCTGTTTGTCACTTGGATTCTATTAATTTTTCTTCTAATTGGGTTAAAGTAGATGAATCTATACGAGATTCTAAAATATTATCCAAGACTAATGAGGATAAATGGATTATTGAGGGAAATTATATAAAAATACATTAAAGCACCGATTTTCTAGAGCAGATTTAATTGTTTGGCTTGATTATTCCACTTTTGCACAACTACGCGGTGTTTTTTTGGCGTGTTATTTCTAGCTATGGAAAGGAGCGACCAGAAATACCAGGTTGCACCGAGCGTATTGATTTGGAATTTATAAAATATGTTCTTTCTTATAATAAAAAGCGTAGACATATAATATTAGATAATTTAGATGATATTTCTAATTTAAAATTAAAAAATTTTCCATAGTAGAAAGGAATTAAACTTATGGCTTAATTCCTTAAACTAGTCTATTTCATATGTTTATATTTAAGCAATAATATATAAATGCTTTTTTATAATTGTATCCGAATACAGCTTACATTAAGTATCTGTATATAATTATATTCAAATACAGTATATATGATGCTTTATATTCAGGCAATATAAGATGTGTTTAATTTCTTTTAAATCATCTCTTTTTTTCTTATTTATATCATCATTTATTAAATGTACAGGATATTTTTGTTTCTGTAATACTTCAATTATAGATTCTGGTTTTATTGGATATTTGTTTAATTCATCTATTTTAATCCACTCATATTGTAGTTCCTTTTCTCCTTCTATGTTTTTTAACGTTTCTGTAATTTTCTTATCTTGTTCACTAGTGAATTCCCTTGATAAACAAATAAAATTTCATGATACTTTTTGTTTTTCATATTGAAAAAATTTTCAATTGTTGATATATATCCTGTTATTTCTATTTCTTTTCCTAGTTCTTCTTTTACTTCTCTTTTACTGTTTTACTAGAGTTTTTCTCCTAACTTTACTCGTCCACCCAATAATGCATAATGGTCAGATAATATATCTCTATGCATTAGTACTTTATTCTCATGATTTATTATTACTGCCGCTCTTATATTTAGTACATTTTTTCTATTTCAATTGTTATATCTTTATTTTCCATTTATCCTCCCTTTTCATTTATTTTAAATTTTCCCATTCTTTTTCCTTAAATCCTATGTATATCCCTTTTTTCTGAAATTACAATAGGTCTTTTTATTAACATCCCATCTGATGCAAGCATCTTTATTTTTTCTTCTTCATTAATTGTTTGTAGTTTTTCTTTTAAGTTTAATTCCTTATATTTTAGTCCACTTGTATTAAACCATTTCTTTATTTCCAGTTTGCTTTCTTTAATCCATTGTTGTAGTTCTTTTTTCAGTTGGTGTTTCTGTTACAATATTTCTACTATTAAATTCAATATTATTTTTATTTAACCATTCTTTTGCTTTTTTACATGTTGAACATTTAGGATATTCTATAAATAAATTCTTCATTTTCGTTTATATGATTATTAATACTTTAAATAATCATTTCCTCCTTTTATTTAGTTTTTATATTTACTATAAGTATATTATCAACTAATCTAATTAAAATCAAATTAATTTTTTATTCTAACTATATTTTATCATACGCCATAAAAAATACAAATACTTTTCCACAATTAATGCATATTTTGTGAATTATATTTTTTTCTTTTTAACTAACACTTGCAAACTATTTCTCATAAATTTTCATTTTTTCATAATATATAATAATTAACTTATTTTTCGGAGGTATAGTAATGAACTCTAAAACAAATAACAAAATAGATATGAAAACTCTCATAAAAAAGGTTATCTGTAATTTCATGCTCCATTTTGCTTGCAGTCTTTTTTTATTCTTCTCAAAATTTAACTGATGTAAAGATTGTTCCTGTTGTTTCTGTTCCAGTTACGAATAAAGTGATTGTTTTGGATGCTGGTCATGGATTACCAGATGAAGGAGCTCAAAGTTCTAATGGAACTACCGAGGCTTCAATTAATTTGAGTATAACTTTAAAAATTCAAAAACTTTTTAGAATCTAGCGGTGCTAATGTTATTCTTACTCGTTCTGATGAAAACGCAATATATGAAATAGATTCTAAAACACTTTCTCAGAAGAAAGTTTCTGATATTAGAAATAGAGTTAAAATAGGGAATAAATCTTCTGCTGATATTTTTGTTTCCATACATCTTAATAAATTTCCTGAGAAGAAATATTATGGATGGCAAACTTTCTATAAAAGCGGTGATGAAGGTTCAAAAATTCTTGCTACTAAAATCCAAGAGAATTTGAATTCTGCCATAAATAAAGAAAATACAAGAGTTCCTCATTCATTAAATAATGTATACATTATGAAACATGTTGAGATTCCTACTTCTATTGTGGAGTGTGGTTTTTTATCTAATCCAGAAGAAGAAAAAGATCTTTTAGATAATTCCTATCAAGATAAACTAGCTTGGGGAATTTATAATGGCATTATGGATTATTTTAATAGGTAGATAGTAATTATATTCTGGCACATTCGGAAGCTTATGACTAAAAAAACGGCAGGGACTAAATAGCCCCCACCGTTTTTTAGTTATTCCACTCTTCTTCAAGAAGGTCTATTTCATATTGTAACCCTTCTTGAATAGTATACTGAAGTTCTTCTTCCTCTATCACTTCATCTATTGCATCAATGAATAAAATATCTTCATTGACTGCAATTTTAACTGCACAGAGGATGAGAACTCCTAAAAATTTCATCTCTATGAGTTCTTCTACATCGTGCCTTGAAAGTGGAAATTTTTTTCTTTTAGCCAACTTAGATTTCTGAAATTTTTTAGCAGTATCCGATATGTTCCATCTACTACTTCATCTTTAAGAAATCCTTTTAATAAATCTTGTACTTGGCTATTTTCCAGAATCGCATCCAGCTTTTCTTCTGAAATGGGAATGTCTCCCTGAAATTGACAATGCCCAATCCTCCTCGTTTCCTTCATCAAAGTTGCTGAAGTCGTCTAGTCTTCCAAATTTGCTCATAGGTTTTTCCTCCTAAAAATTGATGCTTCTATTATATCACATTATGTTACCATATGCAATATAATATTTTTATCTGCTTTTACCTATTTTTAGCTATTGAATTTGACTAGTTGCAATAGTTAGAATTTTTATTTAAGCTCTTCTATGTTTTTCTCCTCTAACTCTATTTTTTCTTTTTCTTGTATTCTTTCACTCGCAAAATCATCAATAACCAGTTTTAAAAGTGTGAAGAATGGAACTCCTAAAAGCATTCCTATTGCTCCTAAGTATGCACCTCCTACTGTTACAGAAAACATTACTAAAAAGTGGGCTTACTTTTTAAGAGATTGACTTGTTATTCTTGGATTTATTAGGTTTGCATCTATCTGCTGAAGAACTATAACTACTATTGCCATAATCAGTGCTTGCTCCCCAACCACCTGTAAGTAATGTAATTATTATAGCTATTGTTACTCCAAATATTGCACCAAAGTATGGTACTAAATTTGAAATACCTATTAATATTCCAAGAAGTACTGAATATTTTACTCCCATAATACTCATTGCTATACTTGTTGTTATTGCAACAATTATACAATCAAGCATTTGACTCCATAAATATTTAAAGAATATTTGATTTCCATTAGAAAAAATATTTTTGAAATTTTTCATATCCCCTACTTGAAAGCATTGCTTTTTGCTAGCTTTTTAATATATCTTACTATCCTTTCTCTTTGAAGTAATATGTATACCGAGCATATTAATGCTATGAATATATTAACAATTCCTTTTACAACTCCCATTGCAGAAGATAAATATTCTTTTTATCTTTTTCTATTGTGAAGAATTCACTGAAGTCCATATTTTGTATAAAATCTACCACTGGTTTTAAGATGTTGTCTTGAATAAATGGTGCTATACTTAAATTTGGACTTTCTGATATTACTGCATTATAATAAGTTTGAGCATTGCTTATTAAGTCCGCTATGCTTGATACTATTGTTGGTATTATTACATTCATAAATAAGAATACTAACACAATTACTGTAATATAAATCATTGCTATACTTATAATTCTAGCATGTTTACTTATAAATTTATTCTTAAACTTTTTTTTATCCTTGTTTCTATTTTTTACATGGTGAGTATAAAATATATGCTATTAAAATTCCCTCTAAAAATGGAGCAAGTATACTTAATAAATTTCCAAACCAACTTCCTATTCCAGAAAAATTATCTAGCAATTTGTAAATTAGTATAAGAACAACTCCTATTGATACCCAGTAAAACCATTTTTAGTTCCCATTACCTTTTCTTTTTGCACTTTCATAGTTTAAATATCCTTTCTATTTTATAATCTGTTATACAATCAGTTTTATTTATGACTTTATATCTTCTATTATCTGATTTGATACACTTTTTAATATATCTAGTATTGATATCCTCTTAATTATATAGAGCAATCATAAATGATTATTACTATCTTTTTATAAATCAATATCTAATTCTACGGGGACAATGGTCACTCCCCATAATTTCTCCTAATATTTTTGCATCTTTTATTTTTTTCTTTCAAAGATTCTGATGTTATAAAGTAGTCAATTCTCCATCCTGCATTTTTTTTCTCTAGCATGAAACATATATGACCACCACGAATATGTATCTCTTTTATCAGGATACATATATCTAAATGTATCTATAAAGCCTGCATCTAGAAGTTCTGTTAATTTATTTCTTTTTCTTCATCGGTAAAACCTGCACTATGATGATTTGTAGCAGGATTTTTTAAGTCAATTTCTTTATGTGCTACATTTAAATCTCCACAATAAATTACTGGCTTTTTTTCTTATCTAGTTTCACTAAGTATTCTCTTATTTCGTCTTCCCATTCCTGTCTATAACCTAGCCTCTCTAATTCTCTTTTTGAATTTGGCGTATAGCAATTTACTAAGAAAAAATTTTCATACTCTAATGTAATAATTCTACCTTCTTTGTCATGTTCTTCTTTATCTAATCCATATGTTACATTTATTGGCTCTTTTAGTAAATACGGCTGTCCCTGAGTATCCTTTTTTTTCTCTGCACTATTCCAGTATGTATATCTATTTTTAAAACTTCTGTTATATCTTCTGTTATTTGATTTTCTTGCATTTTTGTTTTTGTATGCAAAATATATCTGCGTCTAAATTCTCAAAGGATTCTTTGAATCCTTTAGTTAGCACTGCTCTTAATCCATTTACATTCCATGATATTAATTTCATAATTTGATTAGCCTAAGTTACTAGAACTAAAGACTTTCCTCCTCTGGCATATTATAGCATATAATAATAAAAAAATCCAATAGCATAAATAAAATACTTATACTATTGGATTTTGTATTAATACCATCCTTTTCTACATGAATGGTTCCATGCTGCTGATGGACTTCCATATCTTCCTTTTATATAATTTAATCCCCAATTAATTTGAGTTTTATAATTTGTTAAATAATCTGTACCATATACAGCCATTTTGTTGCTGGTAATGCTTGTGGTATTCCATGTGCTCCTGAACTTCTATTGTGTTTTGTAATTGTTTCGTATGGAATTGTTACTTGTACTGTTTCTAATTTTTCTACGATTGAATTAAGTTTTTAATAAAGTTTCTACTGTAACATTCTCTGATGTTTCTGCATTTTCAGCAATTTCAACATTGTTTGTTGTTCATCTTTAGATTTTTATTGTTTTATTGTCTGATAATTCACTATCTTCATTTGGTATAATTGTTTTTTCCTTCTTTTAATAATATTATGTGGTTTTCATCTAATATTTCTGATACTTTTGTTTTAGATGTTGTTACATTCATTATATAACCATTTGAAAGAATAATATTTTAAACTTCAAAGAATTTGATTTAATTCCAAATTTAGTTGAAACAGTAAAAGGTTACATGTCTCATGAATCTGAAGTTCTAGAAAAAAGTTACAGCTTTACGTACATCTTGGGCATCTGCAAAAGACATTAATGATAAAGTAAAAATTGATAATGAACTTTCTGGTGCTTTAAAAACAATAATGGCTGTTTCTGAAAATTATCCAGATTTAAAGGCTAACCAAAATTTTATTGAACTCTACAAACTGAATTATCTAATACAGAGAATAAAATTTCTTATTCAAGACAATTCTACAATGATACTGTTACAAGATATAACACAAGTCTTGAGTCTTTCCCATCAAATGTTGTAGCATCTATGTTCCATTTCGAACCAGAGGAATTATTTAAAGTTGATTCTGAAGATGCAAGAAAGAATGTAAAAGTTGATTTTGGAAAATAATATAAATCAAAAATATAAGAGTTTAGAATACGCCTTTTGAGTGATTTTTTAATATTTCACTAAAAATGTATTTTCTAAACTCTTTTATTTTTATTATACTATTTTTTAATTTTAAAAATTCTCATTGTATTCTCATAAGTGTTTTTTTGCAATTTCTTCTATTGATGTTTTTCTAAAGTCTGCAATTTGTTGTGCAGTATATTTTACATTTTTGAATCGTTTCTTGTTCCTCTTACAGGTTCTGGGGCAAGATATGGACTATCTGTTTCTATAAGCATTCTATCAATAGGAACTAAATTTGCTATATTTCTTCGGCATTTTTAGAGTTTTTGAATGTTATTGGTCCAGCAATTGAAATGTAGAAACCAAGTTTTAGTGCTTCTTTAATTAATTCTCTGTTAAAAGGACAGCAATGGAATACTCCTTTATTTTTTACAGGATATGTTTTTAATATTTCTGATGTGTCTGATACTGCGTCTCTGGTATGAATTACTATTGGCAAGTCGTATTTGTTGGCTAGTTCTATTTGCTTAATAAAAGCCTGTTTCTGCCATTCTACATTTGTATCATAATGATAATCCAGTCCAATTTCTCCAACTGCAATTATTCTCAGATAAAATCTTGTCTATTTTTCAACATCGTCTCCAATTTTCAGTTAAATCATTTGGCGTTACCTAAGTTTATAGTTCCTACTATTATTAATACAATTAGCAAAATAATAATTATTCTAAACATTGTATTTTTATCATCTAATCTATTATTTCTATATAATATGTCAAATTTGTTTTCTACTGCTAAATATAACTTGTCTACTTCTAGTTTTTGTTCCCATTCAGCCGAGTTCTTATTTCCTTGTAAATTATCTGTTATTTTTTTTAGAATAAATTTCTTGAATAAAATTCACGAAAATCTTTCTATTTTATCAAATAAATCTTTATCTTCCATATCTTTGTTTAACTTACTAAGCATTACAAATTTATAAAGTGATATTATATAATTCAATAGTTCAGCATCATTTTCTACTTCTATTTTAAATTTTTTATCTCTATTTATATTTATTTCTTCTAAGTCTATTTCTTCTTCATAGGAAATTATATCTTGAATGCTTTTGTCTTTTTCATATACTACAAAATGAAACTCCCGTATAAAAACTTACTACAAAGCATCCATCCTTCTCAAAAACTGTACTTTTATAATTATTACAAACTGCTGCTTGCATTTCTTCTGTCATAGAACTAAATTTGCTCTCTTTACTTAAATTAAATGTCCAAAACATATATTCTCTTATTTCTGGTAAGAAAAATTTGTAAACGTCTTTATTTTTTTGTTTACTCCATATCTTTACATTATAGCCTGATTTTAATAAAAATTCATAAAATTCTGACATTCTTTTTTTTCTGCTATAAGTATAGGTCTAACTTCAAATTTACTCATTAGTTTTTCCTTTATAAATTTATTTAGGTTTTAAATAAACCTAGAAACTTTATTCATTTTCATCAGTATAATAATTTGCATTTAAATCTGGTGCTAAATGCCACTTTCCAACAAAGCTTATAATTGTGTTTTGTTCTAATTTGTATGAAGGACTTATTACATTCTTTCCATTTTTTGATCAAGAGCGCCCCATACCCCGCCACTTTTAACAGCAACATATCCATAATCGTTTTGCTCTGTTGCATCATCATAAATGTAGTCTATAATTACATTTCCATTTTTTATCTACATATCCATATTTTCCATCTTTTTTTTGCTAAAAAATAATGTATTTGATGTAAATATCTCTACTGCATTTTTCTTTTCTAATTTAAAATTGTAATAATTATATTCTCCATTTTCTCTTACTTTAATGTATCCTTTACTGCTATTTATTTCTGATATTGTTCCAGTTACTTTTAACACTTAAATTATTATCTATCAAATCTGTTTTAAAGTCTTCTCTTTCTGCTTTTATAAAGTTTTCATCTTTCATGTAAATCATATTTTACATAGCTAAAGTCTACTTTTGTTTTATTTGAAAGATTAACAATTCCATATTTTCCATCTTTTTTTGCAATATAGTTTCCATCAAATGTATATTCTAAATATTCATATGTCGGCTCTATTTTTGTTTCTCCTAAGCTATTTACGACTCCATATTTTGAGTTCTTTTTTATTACTATATTACTACTATCTATGCTAACAATTTCATCAAATCCGCTTTCAAGTTTTGTATTTCCATTTGAGTCTATTACCTTTACTTTCCCCTTCTTTAACTACATACATATTGCTTCCATATACATTTTTTATTTCATCATATTTACACTCTAGTACCTGTTTTTATTGTAATTTATAATTCCATATTTTCCATCTTCATTTTTTACAATGTAAAATCTATCTTCATATTTGTTTGTTAATGCTGTTATTTCTGTATATAAGTTATCTATAATACTATTTCCACTATTGTCCACTAATCCATACTTTCCGTCTTTAACTGTAAGTAAACTATTTTTAATTTTATTTAATGCATTTATTGAATCATATTCAGGGCTAAAGTTCTTTCCTGTTAAATTAATTAATCCATATTTTCCATTTTTTATATACTTTAAGAGCATTTGTATCATAAAATACTACTCCATTTGTATCCATATTTTGAAGTGCTTCTACTTTTTCATATGATTCAAATAATTTCTTGCCCTCATTATTAATTACAAATGAATTATATGTTCCATTTTCACTATTAACATCTGATGTACAAATGAACACTGGTTTTGATGGATCTGGTACTAATATCATTTCATCATAATTAGGCAATATAACCGCTTCGCCTTTTGAATTAATAACTCCCCATTTTCCATTAGAATAAGCTGACATATACGAGTTCGAAACTACTTTTTGTATCTGTATTCCCCTCCTTTTTTTAGCAAATTTTATAATTAATGCTATACACATTATAATAACTGCTAATACTATTATTACCGCTATTACTTTTTTTATATTTAATTTTGGCTCTCCATCATATCTTCTTCCTCTACTTGACATCATATCCTCCATTCTTTTTATGTTATCATAAAAACCTTATATTTTCAAGTAAATTTTAAAACTCACTATAGTAATAACAATGCTTAAAAATTGGTGGATATTTAAATTTCTCACAATATTTTTATAAGAAAATATCCTAAGCTCATAACATTTATAACTCTGTGTTATAAATCCTAAGCTTAGGACATTAATTCTTTAGCATATCTACTTTTTATTTACTTTAAATACAATTACACTCATATCATCTTTAGCTTTTCCAAAGTCATTATCTATGGCTTCTTTTAATATTATATTAGAAATTCTTTCTGGACTGTCTGTTTGAATTTCTTCTAACAAGTATTTCATCCATAAATCTTTATTTGCATATTCATTATTTGATTCTATTATTCCATCACTACAAATTACTACTATATCACCTTCTTGTAAGTCTTTATCATATGTGTCAACATTTACATTACTTACTATACCCGCTGGTAAAGACGTAGATTTCACCATGGTAACATTTTTTCCTCTTTTTAATATATGTTGGGCAAGCTCCATTTTTAAGTATTTCTATTTTTCCTGCATATAAGTCTATTATTTCTACATCTAAAGTTGCATACATTTCCTCTTTGTTTGCATTCATAATAGCTGAATTTATTAAATTCAAAGATGTTTCTTTATCAAAACCTGTACTTAAAAAGCCTTTCTAACATGCTTATTGCAATCTTACTATTTCTTCTTGCATTTGCACCTGAACCCATTCCATCACTTATTGCTAAAAAGATACTTTCCATCCCCAAGCCTAATTTGTGAAATATTATCTCCTGATACAATTGAATCATCTTTTTTAGCCTTACATTTATTCCTGTTTTGCATTATGTATTTGTCTTCCGAAATATATGTATACATACAAGTTTTTTTTATTTAATCTTAAACCACATTTCTGGTCTTGCATTAAAATTTTTTCACCTAAAACTTTTTCTAAAAAGTCTTCCAAGTGGCTTTATTGGGCAGTTTTTTCCGTTTTCATTATCACATACATTTGTATATGCATTTATGATATATCTTCCTGAATTTTTCTCTTTTTATACTTAAATCTTTTAATTCTATATTCTTCTCTTTTAAAAGTATCTTTATTTGTTCTTTTTCCTCTTCGAATTCTTCTGTTTTTGTTTCCATATTAGTTGCTATATCTTCAATTGCTTGTGATACATTTTTTAGTTGCTCTGAAACATTTTATTGTTTTCGTCAAGCTTTCTTTGCCAAATAAAGTTTGCTCTTGCTATTCTATATGCAGTATTTATAGCTTTTATCATTTCTTGTATTTCATCTAATTCATTTGCTTTTTAGGTATTCTCCACTAGAAATATATATATTATGCTTAGCAAAAACACTTATAATTCCGTTTTCAGTCATAACACCATTATCCAAAAGATTGTCTAAAATATCTTCTATGATATTTCCTTTATTATCCCAAATCTCTTCATATAAGAAGTTGTTTTCAAGTCCTTCTAGGCTATATCAGCAAGTTCATCTTCGAATATTTCTAAATTCTTTTTCATATGACTCACTTTCTTGATAGTTGCTTGCCATCTCTGAAATAGTTCTGGAAATGCTATTTAATTTTTCTAATGTTTCTTGACTTTCCTCTAAATTTCTTCCCGCTTCTGGCAGCATTTTTACAGTAGGAATTACATCTTCTATATTAATTTTACTTACCTTAGGAACAAATATTAATCCTGCTGATGCAATTAATATTTCTTGGAACATTATAAGACTTTCTGCTCCACCATTTGAAGCATATGCAACTGCAATATTTCCTATTATAAATCCTATTATTACTCCTATTTTTCCGAATTTATTTAAAAGTCCTGCTATCATACCAGAAATTGCATAAGCTGCAATTAGTACTTCTTCACTTCCACCAACTATACTAAGTACAACTCCAACAGTTATACCACTTGTTGCACCAACTAAGATTCCATTTCTCCATCCCAAATATAAAACCACAAAAATGCAAATTATATTTCTTATTGAGAATGACATTATATTAATACTTCCCAATGCTGAAGCTGCAATTGCAATAATTAAACTTGCCCCTATTACCTCTTCTACTGAAAATACTTTTTTACTCCATATTCACTTATAACAGATATTGAATTTACAAATATCTTATAGAATATATAGCATGTTATACTTATCATTATTCCATTTAATAAGTCATAAAAATAAAAATTCGTGAATATTATATATACTAGTTGAACTAAAAATACTGAAATTGCTAATCTGCCACCTATTTTTACTTTTTCATTTGCATCATTCATATTCTTAATAGGTTTCGAAATTATAACTGTTAAAAAGTACTAGTAGACAACTTACAATATACACTAACATACCATTTAGCCCAAAGCTAATTGCTGTACCTGCTAAACTTGCTAAAAATACTAATACAATTGGAATTCCCTTACTTATTGAAGCAGCTAGCATAGCTAGTCCAAATGGTGCAAGCCCAATTCCCTCTCCAAAGTTTACCATTGATACCAAAAACGATAATATGTACACTATACAATTTTGTTTAGTAAATATTTTCTTTAAAACCAAGTTATAATCTCTAATATTTTCATTTTTCATTTTCTTCATATCCTAAATCTTTTGAAATATTTTGCAACATTTACACACCCTCTTACTTTTTAATTTAACTATATTTTAATACTTGTCTTTTTTTGATTATTTTGTCAAATTTAGTATGTAGAATTAAAAAGTATACTACATCTTGTGACATATTTTTATCGTTTTTTATTTGTTTTGTAATTTTTTACATATATTTTATTACTTGTAATATATGCTTAATTTTCTCTTATTTTTTGTTTAGATTTTATCATATATATGTGGAAAAAATCAATTATTATTATCAGAACAAAAGCGGCTTTTTAAATTTTTTATTATTTTAAATTTATACCTCCCGCGTCTTTGTTCGTGTGCCAATTTTATAAATGTAAAATTGTGTACAATGCTGTTATTTA
>VOFC01005703.1_pt1 | contig 31232 bp, 48 predicted proteins | sample 5384161 | NCBI WGS metagenome assembly VOFC01 (sample SAMN12384722, study PRJNA508395) | human gut metagenome | isolation source: healthy gut B | host: Homo sapiens
TATGGCCATCACCGTGATGATGCAGACAAAGCGCAACCACAACTTTTACAAATATGGATAAGGACGAAGCTGTGCGGGTGCGGGCTTTTGGAAACCGGTAATTGAAAAGCTGCCGGACTATGCTTATCTCTGCGATGAAATTCTCCGCGAAGCACAAGAAAATGAGGAGGAAAACGACATTGATTTACAGTGAAGCCGAAAGGAAAGAAATCGAGCGTGTGTATGGCGTTTTCAAGGATTATATTCACGCAAGCAAATTCTTGGATTTTGTCTGGTCTGAAAAGCTGGGGTATCTGCTGCTGCATATCGACCCAACAAAAAACACCATCGAGGAGGATCAAATCATTACTTCTGCGGATGAATTGTGTGCCGAACTATTCAACGAAGTTGCAACGGATGTTTTTCAAGAAGCTAAGAGAGAACACTTTTATCCTGATGCAGATGATGACGAGATTGCGGAGATTCGCAGACGTTGGCAGCCGTATCTCGACTTGCTTCCTGCGTATAGGAGTTCATGCAGAGCGTTTCACACCGCAGAATAAGCGAAAAGAAGCCTTTAGCATGATATGCCCCCTATATAGCTTTCAGTGCTTTATTTCACTGTTCGCTATATAGGGGGCATATCATTGCGCGGGCTGCTATTTATTTTGGCAATTTTGAGTTGTACTTTCGTGCCGAACAGCAGCAGAAATATTTGCTGCTGACACAGCCAATACATACGAAGTGCGGCAGGCTCTTGTTGAGAATGATATTGAATCACGCTATCCATGACGGAATCATTTGACAAAAATCGCCAAAGTGTGCTATTATATGCCGACTTTTAGTTTGTGAGATCGTTTCGCTTATAGGAAGTGGACATCAAAATTTCACTTGGTTTGCTTTACGATATTCTGTCGGGGATGTTCCTCTATGTTGCTAAATGTCTTGCAAAAGTAGCTGGACGAAGAAAAGCCGAGAATGCTGGCAATCTGGGATGGTGCAAGGTCGGTTTCGGCCAATAGCCGCTTTCCCTCCCGGATGCGGCAGTCAATGATATAGTTGATAGGAGAGACACCATATTCGCGCTTAAAAGCGTGTGCCATGTGATATTTGCTGATACTAACCTTTTCAGCAAGTTCATCTAGCGTAAGATTTTCTTTATAATGGTGGTCGATATAGCGCTTTACAGTTGCACACTGACGGTTAGCAGGCAGCCGGGAATGAATAGGAACAGCGGATACACTGGCATTTCGCATAAGCTGTACCACGATAATATCCATATAAGCCTGACAAAGTATCTGAAAATTGGATTCCCGATTCTGCATTTCCGTAAGGATCTTTCTCATGCAGGGCAGTACATCGTTGTTTCCGTCAAACGTATAAACGCAAAAGCTGCCCTCGGCGGCATCGGAAATCGTAAATTCCAGCCCTTCGATGCCAAGCACAATATATTCCAGCGGGTGTGATTCAAAGCTGACCTCTGTATGGATAACATTGGGGTTTACAACAACAAGCTGGTGTGCCTGAACAGGGAATAATTTATCGTTGATTTGAAATTGCCCCGCACCATCTACAATATAAAATAATTCAGCATAGCTGTGAGAATGTGGAATGGAGGGCCAATCCCCGCTATACCTTGTGGAAGCAATATTGCGTAATTTCATCTTATCGCGGGGCAGGGAATCATCAGTCTGATTAAAGGAGTAGTTAATATGGCTCATGGGGGTCACACTTCCTATTTTGTAGTATATTGTCATTATATTGCACAAGACTGAAAAGCGCAAGACGGTATTCGGCATTTTTGTCAACAACCAACTTTTCCAAAAAATAGTAAATGGTAAAAGTGCACAATAAATACCTGCAAAAATCCGGCGATGTGCCGAAAAGAGACGAAATAGCAAGATTGTAAAACAGGTAGGCAAGATAATAATTGCTAAAAAACTGGAAAAGCACTACACTTAAATCACCGCGAAAGGGATGTAATCCCGACACAGAATTTACACTTAGGAGGAAAACACAAATGAAGAAGATCGTTGCACTTTTGATGGCTTCTGCTATGGCAGCATCTCTGGCTGCTTGTGGTGGCAGCGCTCAAAGTTCGGAAGCTACCTCTACTGCTCCTGCTGAATCCACGGCTGCCGAGTCTACGGCTACTGATGGCAAGAAGTATGAGGGCGTTGAGTTGACCATGTGGTCCATGTGGTCTGCCGGTGAGGTTCAGGCAAATGCAATTCAGGCCGCCGCTGACGCTTTCGAGGCTGAGACTGGCGCACATGTCAACATCGAGTGGAAAGGCCGCGATGTCAACACCCTGATTTCTGCCGCTCTGGAATCTGGCGAAAAGCTGGACATCTTTGAGGATGACTACAACCGTATCGGCCACGCTTACGCTCCCTACACCTACGACCTGACAGAGATGGCAAACGCTGTCGGTTATGATGACTTCAGCTATGCTTGCTTCAATGATCAGTCCAAAGAGTGGGCTGGCTATCTGAACTCCATCGTAGAGCAGCCCCAGATCGGCGGTATCTTCTACAACAAGGATGTTTTCGATGCCTGTGGCATCACCGAGACCCCTAAGACTTGGGACGAGTTCCTGACCGTCTGCCAGACCATTAAGGACAACGGCTATGAGCCGCTGGCACTGGACGGTGCTTACGCAAACTTCAACTTCTACAACCATCTGGTCCGCCATCTGGGCGAGGACACCATTGCCGAGCTGGGTAAGAACGGTGGCTGGGCTGACAATGAAGCTGCTGTAACGGCTGCACAGGAAATCATTGATTTCGTGAACGCTGGTTATCTGGCCGAGGGCGCGCCCGATGCTTATCCTGCCAGCCAGACCAAGGTTGGCCTTGACACGGCGGCTATGGTTGCTTGCGCAAACTATGTCACTTCCGAGGTTGATGCTGCTGTTGGTGAGCCTGTGAACTGGGGATTCTTCAACTATCCTGAAGTCGATGGCAATGTTGATGCTTCTGCTTACGCCGGTGCAAACTCTCTGGCCATCTCCTCTTCCTGTGAGAACCCGCAGGCTGCATTTGACTTCATTATGACCATTGTTACCGGCACCTGCGGGCAGGAGCTGGTTGACAAGGGCGGTCAGATCCCTGCTGACACCCGCCTGAAAGAGTCTGTCCTGGCCGGGTCTGTTGAGACGCTGAAGAATACCACCACCCCGATGAGCTGGTGTGGTTCTCTGAACACGCTGGACGACTGGTCCCTCATCAAGAGTTCCATGATCGAGCTGTTCGAAGGCAAGTACGCAACCGGCGCTGACTACTGCGCTTACTTGGATACCCTGTGCGACTAATCCTATAATAAATCACGGTACGCCGTCAAGCGGTGCGGCTGTAATGGATTTATTCAGGATTCCCTCAATCTGAACGGAGGCGGCACCTGAATGGGTGCCGCCTTTGCTTATGACATTTCATTTTTGAGGTATTACCAGTATGAAAAAGAACAAGACAATGATTTTCCTATTCATTCTGCCCACCGTTCTTTGCCTGTTGTTCATGTATGTCTATCCGATTGTTCGGACAGTTATCATGAGTTTCTTTAAGGTAGAGAGCCTTACGGCATCTACAAGCACATGGAGCTTCTATGGGCTGCAAAACTATTTCAAAATCCTGCGAAATGCCGGTTTTATCAGTTCCATGAAAAACATGGTGATGATTTGGCTGGTAGGCGGCATCATTACCATGTGCCTGTCCATGTTGATGGCCGTGATTTTGACCAGTGGCATCCGCGGCGCAAAATTCTTCAAGGCCGCCATATATATGCCCAATATCATCAGCGCCGTGGCACTGGCTACCATGTGGATTCAGTATGTGTTCAACTATGATTATGGTCTGCTGAACCAGATTGTCAAAGCATTCGGCGGCGAGAATGTCCGCTGGCTGGGTACAGACTTGATTTTCTGGGCTATGATGATTGCTTTCATCTTTGGCAGTGTTGGTTACTATATGCTGATTTTTATCAGCGGCATCGAAGGTATCCCGCAGGATTTGTACGAAGCTGCCACCATCGACGGCGCGAATATCCTTGACCGCTTCTTCCAGATTACGCTGCCCCTGCTGAAAGGCGTCATCCGCACCTGTGTTACTTTCTGGAGCATCAATGCTACCACATTCTTCCTGTGGACGAAGATGTTCTCCCCCATCAACACGGAAACGGCCACCATTGTGCCCGTTGTGTATCTGTACGATACGGTGTTTGGCGGCAAGGGCGTTGTAGAGCGCGATGCTGGTGCAGGCGCAGCGGTTGGCGTTGTGCTGACTTTGATTATCATTGCTGTGTACGTTATCACCAACCTGATCTTGAAAGACTCGGATCTGGAGTATTAAGGTAGGAGAGCAGTTATGGGAAAATATCACGATAGAATCAACTGGAAGAAAGAACTTCGGCTTCTGCCCGGTTATATCATTGTTTGCGCGTGGGTCGCGCTTACGGCTGCCATCCTGTTCTGGATCGTCTGCGCCAGCCTTTCCTCAACAAAGGAAATTCTGACGGGCCGAGTTATGGACTTTTCCAATGGCCTGAAGTGGGATAACTACGTTACGGCTTGGAACACCCAAAATGTATCGCTGTATTTCTTCAATAGCTTGGTTTATGCCATTGTTTCCTGTGTGGGCGTATTGCTTATTTCCGCGCCTGGTGCTTATGTGCTTTCCCGCTGGAAGTTCGTCGGCGGCAAGACCATCCGTATCGGCTTGGTCATTGCCATGAGTGTTCCCACCATTATGATCATCATGCCGCTCTACTCTTTGGCTGTGCAGTGGGGCATCAAGGGTCGCGTGCTGTTGGTTGTGCTGTACATTATGCTGCGCGTACCGTATACCACGGTTTACCTGCTGGATTTCTTCTCATCACTGTCCCGGTCTTATGAGGAGGCGGCCTACATAGACGGATGCAGCCATTCTCGGACATTCTGGCAGATTATGCTGCCACTGGTTCAGCCCGCCATTATTACCGTTACGATTTTCAACTTCATGTCTGTGTGGAACGAGTTCTTCATGGCGTTGATTTTCACCACCAGCGATTCTATGACCCCTGTTGGTGTCGGTTTGTTGCAGATTGTCAATGCAATGAAGTATTCCGGCCAGTACGGTGCTATGTTTGCCGCAGTTATCATTGTATTCCTGCCTACTTTCCTGCTGTATCTTTTTCCTGTCTGAAAAGATTATTGTCGGGGCTACCAGTGGCGGCGTTAAGGGTTGATTTGACTTTCCTCCATTCAAAATATTACGTTTTAAGGAGAATCATTATATGAATGATGTAAGAAAAATGGGCCGCGTGACGATTCCCACTGATACGGACGCAGTGTCTGAAACCCTCAACCTGTTGAAGCGCTGGGGCGCGGATGCCATCCGCGACTGCGACGGCACCGAGTTTCCGCAGGAGCTGAAGGACACCGGCGCAAAGATTTACGCCACCTATTACACTACCCGTAAGGACAACGCATGGGCAAAGGCCAACCCCGACGAAACCCAGCAGTGCTACATTATGACGCCGTTCTACACCGCTGAAGGCGGTGCGCTGACCATCCCCCTGATGACGGGCATCAGCCGCGAGCTGATGAAGGTCAACGACCATGACGATATTGCCCGCTGGTGGGAGGTCATGGACCGCACGACGGGCGAGCCTGTCCCCACCGCCGACTGGCACTATGATGCCGCCAGCGAAAGCGTTGTCATCGACACCCCCCGCCGCCTACCACGAGTACACGGTCAGCTTTTTGGCGTACCTGATCTGGGATCCCGTCCACATGTACAATTCGGTCATCAACGACTGGAAGGATGTCGAGCACCAGATCCCGTTCGATGTGCGCCAGCCCAAGACCCACGCCTACACCCTGCGCCGCCTACGTGAGTATCTGGAAAGCCACCCCTATGTCAACGTTGTGCGCTTTACGACCTTCTTCCACCTGTTCACGCTGGTGTTTGACGAGCTGCGCCGCGAGAAGTATGTTGACTGGTACGGCTACTCGGCGTCCGTTTCTCCCTTATATTTTGGAGCAGTTTGAGAAGGAAGTCGGCTACAAATTCCGCCCGGAGTTTATCATCGACCAGGGCTACTACAACAACCAGTACCGTGTGCCGAGCAAGGAGTACAAGGATTTTCAGGCGTTCCAGCGCCGCGAGGTTGCCGGTCTGATGAAGGAAATGACCGACATCGTCCACGCCTACGGCAAGGAAGCCGATGATGTTCTTGGGCGACCATTGGATCGGCTGTGAGCCGTTCATGCCGGAATTTCGGAAGTCCGGCGTCGATGCCATTGTCGGCAGTGTCGGCAACGGCAGCACCCTGCGCCTGATTTCCGACATCCCGGGTGTCAAATACACCGAGGGACGATTCCTGCCCTACTTCTTCCCGGATACCTTTCACGAGGGCGGGAACCCAGTGAAGGAGGCCCAAGAGAATTGGGTGACGGCTCGCAGGGCGATCCTGCGCAAGCCTATCGACCGCATCGGCTACGGCGGCTATTTGAAGCTGGCCTGCGAGTTCCCGGAGTTCCTCGACTATGTCGAGAGCGTCTGCAACGAGTTCCGCGAACTGTATGAGAACATCAAGGGCACGACCCCCTACTGCGTCAAGACCGTGGCTGTGCTGAACAGTTGGGGTCAACAGCGCGCGTGGGGCTGCCACATGGTTCACCACGCGCTGTACCAGAAGCAGAATTACAGCTATGCGGGCGTGATCGAAGCGTTGTCCGGCGCACCGTTCGATGTGAAGTTTATCAGCTTTGACGACATCAAGGCTGACCCGAAGGTGCTGGACAGCATTGACGTCCTTATCAACGTCGGTGACGGCGACACCGCCCACACCGGCGGCAAAAGTCTGGGAAGACCCGGAGATTTCCTCTGCTGTCAAGGGCTTTGTCCATCGTGGCGGCGGCCTGATCGGCGTCGGCGAACCGGGCGGCCACCAGTATCAGGGGCGTTACCTCCAGTTGGCTGCGCCTCTCGGCGTAGAGAAAGAAACCGGCTTCACCCTAAACTACGACAAGTACAACTGGGACGAGCACCGCGACCACTTTCATTCTGGCCGACTGCCCCGACCATGACGTTGACTTTGGTGAGGGCAAAAGAGCATTTTTGCGCTGGAGGGCACAGAAATTCTGATTCAGCGTGACAAGGAAGTCCAGATGGCTGCGCACGAGTACGGCAAGGGGCGCGGTGTCTATATCAGCGGTCTGCCGTACAGCTTTGTGAACAACCGCGTGCTGTACCGCGCCATCCTGTGGGCTGCCCACGATGAAGCTGACCTGCACAAGTGGTTCAGCACGAACTATAACGTGGAGGTTCATGCTTACGTCAAGAATGGCAAGTATTGTGTGGTAAATAATACCTATGAGCCGCAGGACACCACCGTTTATACCGGCGACGGAAGCAGCTTTACCCTGCACATGGACGCAAACGAGATCAAATGGTATAATCTGTAAAAAGCAGGAAAAAGGCGTGCCGCACTGTGCGGCACGCCTTTGGCTGCAAAAACATTGATACGAGGTTTGTTATGGATAAACATCCTAATATTATCCTGCTTATGGCAGACCAGATGCGCGGCGATTGCCTTGGTATTGCCGGTCACCCGGATGTAAAAACACCGTTTCTCGATGCACTGGCCGCAGAGGGCGTGCGCTATGAAAACGCCTATTCTGCCTGTCCGACCTGTGTTCCCGCACGTGCCACGCTGTATACAGGCATGTCCCAGGAGCACACGGGCCGCGTCGGGTATGAGGATTTAGTGCCGTGGAACTATACCCACACGCTGGCTGGGGAACTGAGCAAGGCGGGCTATTATACGCAGTGCGTCGGTAAAATGCACGTTCATCCGCTGCGCAACAATCTGGGTTTCCATGATGTACGGCTGCATGATGGCTATCTCCATGCCTACCGCCGCCCCACCACGCCCAGCTATGAGGATCAGCGTGTGGCCGATGACTATTATTGGTGGCTCAAACAGCAGCTTGGTGTGGATGCAGACCCGGTGGACACTGGCTTGGACTGCAACAGTTGGGTGGTTCGTCCGTGGATCTACGAGGAAAAGTATCACCCAACCAACTGGGTCGCCAGCGAGTGCCGAGACTTTCTGCGCTGCCGTGACCGCTCGAAGCCATTCTTCCTGATGGCCAGCTTTGTGCGGCCACATCCTCCGCTGGATGCCCCGGAGTATTACTTGAATTTGTACAAAGATGAGCCGCTAGCCGAGCCTTGGCGCGGTGATTGGAACGACTGCGTCCGCTGGGAACGTGACAGCCACAGCTACCATGCCCAGACGGCACCTTCGGATGAAAGCTACATCCACCAGTTGCGGGCGGGTTACTATGCGGCCATCACGCACATGGATCATCAAATCGGACGCTTGATTTCGCGCTGGTGGAAGAACAGATTATGGATAACACCGTGATTCAGCACGACGGGCTTGTTGTCGTCAATCGTGTTCCGGTCAGCCGTTTTGAAAATATGAAACGAGAACCCGACCGTTTCAAAAGTTTTCAATGTTGTTTTCATCAGGTTCGGTCGGACTGAAAACCATGCGTCAACGGCACGTTTTCCCGCACAAACTTCGCAGGAAAAATAAGTGCCGACCATAAATCCGTTCACGGATTCGTAACGTGTTTGAACGGTCATGTCTTTTATGCACAGCTTAGGTGAAGCAAGCAAAAAACCCGCACGAATGAAATGCTTCAAAATGCATTTCGGGGTTCGGTCGGAGCATGCGTACCCAAATCTGATATACTCTCCCTTAACCCTTGACTATTTTCGCCTGCAACTATATAATTATTGTTGGGTTGGTATGCGTGTGAGAAAGCGAGAGCTTTTGAACGACTTTTTTGCCGCCCGCAAATGCTTTTTGCAATAATTTGCCGCGCTGCGGCTTCTAAGGAGATTTATCAAATGATAATTATCAACGGCACGAGTTTGACGGTTGAACAGGTTGCTGCTGTTGCCAGAACGGGCGAACAGGTTGCGATTTCGGACGAGGCGAAGGCTGCGGTTAACAAAGCGCGCGCCTATGTTGAAAAAGAAACTTTGATGAAAAGGCTGTTGTATATGGCTTTAACAACCGGTTTCGGCAAGTTTTCGGACAAATACATTCCCCCTTGAGGACACTGCCGCCTTGCAGCGCAACCTCATCATTTCCCATTCCTGCGGCATGGGCAATCCTCTGCCGACGGAAGTTGTTCGCGCCGCAATGCTGCTGCGCTGCAACGCACTTTGCCGCGGCAATTCGGGAATTCGTCTTTCCACAATCGAAACCCTGCTTTCAATGCTGAACGCGGGTGTTCACCCATAGTTCCCGAAAAGGGCTCCCTCGGCGCAAGCGGAGACCTTTGCACCCCTTTCCCACATGGTTCTTGTTATGCTCGGTGAAGGCCGCGCGGAATACAAGGGCGAAATCATGAGCGGCAGGGAAGCAATGGCGGCTGCCGGTATTCCCACTGTCGAACTTGCGGCCAAGGAAGGCCTTGCACTCATTAACGGAACTCAGATAACGACTGCCGTCGGCTGTCTTGCGGTATATGACGCCGTTCAGCTCACAAAGACTGCGGATATCGCCTGCGCAATGACTGCGGAAGCACTTTTCGGCATCAAGAAGGCCTATGATCCCAAAGGTTCATGCTGTTCGCGGCCACAAGGGACAGATCAACAGCGCAAAGAACCTGCTCACTCTGCTTGAAGGCAGCAAGCTTGCGTTTGATACCACTCCCGGAAAGGTTCAGGATGCATATGCACTGCGCTGCACTCCGCAGGTTCACGGAGCAAGCCGCGATGCGATCGAATACGTTTACAATGCCGTCAGCCGCGAGATTAACGCCGTGACGGACAATCCCATTATTTTCCCCGATGACGACGAAGCAATTTCCGGCGGCAATTTCCACGGCCAGCCGATGGCTCTTGCATTCGACTTCCTCGGCATTGCGCTTGCGGAATATGCAAACATTTCCGAGCGCCGCATTGAACGCCTTGTCAATCCGCAGCTCAGCGCCGGTCTGCCCGCATTCCTCAGTGAGAAAGCGGCGGCCTTAACTCCGGCTTTTATGATTACCCAGTATTCAGCCGCAAGCATGGTTTCCGAAAACAAAGTTTGGGCGCACCCTGCAAGCGTTGACTCCATTCCTTCCTCTGCAAATCAGGAGGATCGTAAGCATGGGCACCATTGCCGCACGCAAGGCGCGCATGATCCTTGACAATGCACAGAAGGTTATCGGCATTGAGCTGTTTGCCGCAAGCCAGGCTCTTTACCTGCGCGGCGATGATAAGCTCGCTCCGCAACAAAGGCTGTTTACAACAAAATCCGCGAAAGCGTTGCACCCATTCACGACGATATCGTGATGTACGAACAGATGAACAAGTTCGATGCAATGGTAAAGGCGGAAGAGATCGTCCGCGCGGCCGAGAGCGTTTGCGGAACCCTTGAATGATTTGCGCCGGTTATCAAAAACCGACAACCGACAGCACTGACGACAGCTAAATTAAAAATACCGAAAAAACGGTAAAAATTCAATCCTAACGAAGGAGGGAATATCAGTATGAAAAACGAACTTGTTGCAAAAGCAATGACAATCAAACTTGACAACACTCTTCCGGAGTATCCGAAAATGGAAGAGGGCTACCGCCGCGCACCGGACAGAGGTTTTCCGCCTCACTCCCGCACAGGCTGAGCTTGCGCTGCGCAACGCACTGCGCTATGTTCCCGAGGAACTCCATGAAACGCTTGCTCCCGAATTCATGGAAGAACTCAAAACCCGCGGCAGAATCTATGCCTATCGCTATCGTCCCGAGGGAAGGATTTACGGCAAACCCATCGATGAATACAAGGGCAAATGCATTGAAGGCAAAGGCTTTTCAGGTCATGATTGACAACAACCTTGATTTCGAGATTGCGCTTTACCCCTATGAACTTGTTACCTACGGCGAAACAGGTCAGCCCTGCCAAAACTGGCTGCAATACCGCCTTATCAAAAATATCTTGAAGAGCTTACCGAAAACCAGACTCTCGTTGTTGAGTCCGGTCATCCTCTCGGCCTGTTTCCTTCAAAGCCCACCGCGCCCGCGTTATCATCACAAACGCACTGATGGTCGGCATGTTCGACAACCAGGATTGGGAAATTGCGGAAGAACTCGGCGTTGCCAACTACGGACAGATGACGGCGGGCGGTTGGATGTATATCGGACCGCAGGGCATCGTTCACGGAACGTTCAACACAATTCTCGGCGCAGGCAGAAAATATCTCGGCGTTGCGGAACACGGCGATCTTGCGGGCAAGCTGTTTGTATCCTCCGGTCTCGGCGGCATGAGCGGTGCACAGCCCAAGGCGGCGAACATCGCAAACGCAGTCGGTGTTTTGCGGAAGTTGACCTTTCAAGAATCAAAACGCGTTATGACCAAGGCTGGGTAAACACGATTTCCGATAACCTTGACGAGGTGTTTGCGGAAGCAAAACAGTACCTTGCGGAGAAAAAAATCGATTTCGATCGCATATCACGGAAATATTGTCGATTTGCTTGAATATGCCGTTGCGCATAACATCCATATCGATCTGCTTTCCGACCAGACTTCCTGCCACAACGTCTATAACGGCGGTTATTGCCCCGTCGGTCTGACCTTTGATGAGCGCACGCATATGCTGCATTCCGATCGTGACGAGTTCGAACGCCGAGTCAATGCTTCGCTGCGCCGTCATTTCGATGCAATCGTTGCCCTCACAAAGCGCGGCACGTATTTCTTCGACTACGGCAACTCCTTCATGAAAGCGGTTTACGACAGCGGCGTTCAGGAAATTTCCAAGAACGGCGTTGATGAAAAGGATGGTTTCATCTTCCCGAGTTATGTTGAGGATATTATGGGGCCGGTTCTGTTTGACTACGGCTACGGTCCGTTCCGCTGGGTCTGCCTGTCCGGCAAGCCCGAGGATCTCGACAAGACCGATGCAGCGGCAATGAGCTGCATCGATCCGACCCGCTGCTCTCAGGATCGCGATAACTATATTTGGATTCGTGATGCAAAGGCAAACAAGCTTGTTGTCGGCACACAGGCGCGCATACTCTATCAGGATGCCGAAGGCAGAACGAATATCGCGCTTAAATTAACGAAATGGTTCGCAGCGGCGAAATCGGTCCGGTTATGATCGGACGCGACCACCACGACGTCAGCGGTACGGATTCCCCTTCCGCGAGACTGCAAACATCAAGGACGGCTGTAATGTGATGGCGGATATGGCAGTGCAGTGCTTCGCGGGCAATGCCGCAGGGGGCATGAGCCTCTGTGCACTGCATAACGGCGGCGGCGTCGGCATCGGCAAGGCGATCAACGGCGGTTTCGGCCTTGTTCTGGACGGCAGCGAGCGCGTGGATAATATCATTCGCTCCGCGATGATGTGGGACGTTATGGGCGGCGTTGCAAGGCGCAATTGGGCGCGCAACGAGCACTCCGTTGAAACATCCGTTAAATACAATGAAAAATGGGCGGGCAAGGCTCATATCACCATCCCCTATTTTGCGGATGACGAACTTTGAAAAAAAAAACTGTTGCCGATGCTCTGAAATAAGCTTCGGAAACGTGCAGGACAAATGTTAAACCGGCATTTGCCGGAACGGTATGATACGTTCTGCATACATTCTTCAAATTAACATTGCCTGCGCCCGCAGACGGCGGAAGCTCACGGCTTTTGCCCTGCGGACGCGGCAAAAATAAAGAAACAACAAACAACAAACGCAAAAAACAACCGCTCCGCATACTTCTGCGGGGCAAAAACACGAAAAGGAAGTTTTCTTAAAATGGCAAAGATCATTGAATGCGTCCCGAATATCAGCGAGGGCAGGAACCATGAGGTCATCGAGGCATAGTGTTGACACCGTTCGCAACACTGCGGGCGTAACACTGCTTGATTACAGCAGCTATGCAAGCCACAACCGCAGCGTTATCACCTTCATGGGCAGCCCCGAAGGCGTTATGAATGCCGCAACCGCTCTTGCCAAAGAAAGCGGCAGGAAAGCTTATTGACCTGAATCATCATCAGGGCGAACATCCCCGCATGGGTGCGGTCGATGTTATCCCCCTTATTCCCATGAAGGACGTTACAAAGGAAGAAACCGTTGAGTATTCCAAACAGCTTGCAGAGCGCATTTGGAACGAAGCGGCATACCCATTTTCCTTTATGAAGATTCCGCTTCCGCACCGCATCGTGTAAACCTTGCGGCAATTCGCAAGGGTCAGTTTGAAGGCATGGCGGAAAAGGTCAAGGATCCGCAGTGGACCCCCGATTTCGGCGGCGCAGCGATTCACCCCACCGCAGGCGTAACAGCCGTCGGCTGCCGTATGCCCTTGGTTGCATTCAATATCAACCTCTCAACTTCCGATGTTTCCATTGCAAGCAAAATTGCAAAGATTATCCGTCGTTCAAGCGGCGGTTTCGATTGCGTAAAGGCTCTCGGCGTTATGCTTGAGGACAGGAACATTGCGCAGGTTTCAATCAACATGACCGACTTCAACCGCACTCCGCTTTACAGGGTTGTTGAAGTCACAAAGGCTGAAGCCGCACGCTGGGGCGTTCACGTTATCGGCACGGAGATCATCGGCCTGACTCCGATGCGTGCGCTCATCGATTCCGCAGAATATTACCTGCAAATCGAGGACTTCAATGCGGACAAGCAGATTATTGAAAACTATTTGCTGTAATTCAGAACACAATTAAAGACTGAGCGGAATGCAGAGCATTTGCCGCTCTGCATTCCGTGAAAAGGTCAAATGCCTATGCTTCTTATTAAAAACATCGGAACACTTGCAACCCCGCTCGGCACAAGCAGCCGCTGCGGTTCGGATCAGGGCAAAATCGAAGTGCTACACAATGCGGCAGTTCTCATTGACGGTGAAAAAATCGCTGCGGTGACTGCAAACGGAGAGCTTCCGAGTATTCGGCATATGCCGATATCGTCGATGCTCACGGTGCGCTTGCAACACCCGGACTTGTTGACGCACACACCCATCTTGTTTTCGGTGGCTGGCGCGCGCATGAAGTGCCGCTGAAAATTGCAGGCGCAAGCTACCTTGATATTCTCAATGCAGGCGGCGGCATTTTGAACACGCTGACCAACACGCGCAAAGCAACCGAGGATGAGTTTTTTTGAACGCGGACGAGGCTTTCTTTGCGGAAATGCTCGATTTCGGCGTTACAACGGTTGAAATTAAAAGCGGTTACGGACTGGATTCGGAAAATGAGCTGAAGCAGCTCCGCGTCATTCGCCGTCTCGGCGAAGCCTGCGCGCAGGATATTGCTGCCACATTCCTCGGTGCACATGCAATTCCGGACGAATATGCAGGCAATGCCGACGGGTACATTGATTTTATAATTGAACGTGTGCTGCCGGTCGTTACGGAACAGGGGCTTGCGGATTTTTTGCGATGTCTTCCTCGAAAGTTCCGTATTCAACGTTCCGCAGTCGCGGAAACTTCTGCTTGCGGCACAAAACTCGGGCTTCCGTCAAAAGTTCATGCGGATGAGATAGATCCGCTTGGCGGTTCGAGCTTGCGGGCGAGATCGGCGCAATTTCCGCAGAACACCTTATTGCAACGCGGGACAGCGGCATTGAAGCAATGGCAAAGGCGAAAACGACTGCCTGCCTGCTGCCGCAAACCTCACTTTATCTCAACAAACCCTTTGCGCGTGCGCGCGACATGATTTCGGCGGGCGTCCCTGTTGCATTGCAACGGATTTCAACCCCGGGTCATGCCCGTCGCTGAATTTGCAGCTTTCAATGAATCTCGGCTATCTGCGTTACCGCCTCTTCCCCGAGGAGGTTTTGACGGCAGTCACGCTGAATGCTGCATGTGCAATCGGCAAGGGCGACAGCGTCGGTTCGATTGAACCGGGCAAACTTGCGGATATCGTGCTTTGGAATGCGGATGAGCTGCCCATGCTCTGCTACAGAATGGGCTCAAATCAGGTTAAAAGGTTATCAAGCGCGGCCGTGTCGCTGTGAAGTAATCTCAGGTTCGATTCGGAACGAATTGCCGACAGCACGGCAGAATAGTCCGAATCGGCATAATCATAACAACGAAAGGTAATTTTAAACACATGAAACTTATCGACATGGTCGTTACTGACTATCTCAACATTGTTGCTTCCGATGCTCCCTGCTCCCGGCGGCGGCAGCGCGGCTGCATTCTGCGGCGCACAGGGCACAGGCCTTTTGTCACGATGGTCGCGGGTCAGACTGCGGTCAAAAAAGAGCTATGAAGCCGATTGGCCCCTCTGCCACGAAATCATTGAGCAGGGAAAGAAAATTTACGACGAGCTGACCGCTCAGGTTGACAGGGGATACGGACGCATACAACCTTGTTGCAGCTGCGTTCAAAATGCCGAAAGCAACCGACGAGGAGAAGGCCGTTCGCAGGAAAGCGATTGCCGATGCAACTCTTGTTGCAACGGAAGTTCCCTTTGAAACGCTGCGCCTCTCCGTTGCTGCGCTTGAACTTGCGGACAGAATGCTCGGTCATTACAACACCAACTGTGCAAGCGATCTCGGCGTCGGCGGGCTGAACCTTCACACCTGCGTTCACGGTGCATGGCTGAACGTTCTTATCAACCTCGGCGGCGTAAAGGATGAAGCAAAGGCTGCATTCTTCAGCGAAGAGGGCAAGAAGCTTGTTGCCCGTGCGGATGAAATTGCACAACGCATTCAGGATACGGTAAACCACGATATCATGGGCTGAATTTAATTTGAACTCAAACGGTCGGCAGCATTCCGCAAAAGGGATGCTGCCGATTTTACAGCAGAGAACAACACAAACATCAGCGGAGAGTTATGCATAAAGCGATGCAGAATGCTGTTATTTTCAATAAAAAAATAATTATCAGCTGCGTAACGGTGATTGCAGCGGTGCTTTTGTGTGCATTCTGCGCATGCATAGGCGGACGCGGAACCGGACAGGAGTCAACGACAGCACCGGCACTGCTCACGCCTTCCGTCGAACCGACTGCGGAGATGACGATAAAACCTTCGGCAGCCGCAACAAACGATCCGGAGGAGGATATCGTGGCTGAAATGATGACTGAAATGACACTTGAAGAAAAAAAGTCGGACAGCTTTTCATTGTTCGTCCGGAATCGTTGGATGAAAGCTTCACACCGAATCAGGCGCACGGCTCGGCACAGTACAGCGACACGGACTGTTCGGCGGGCATGGCGGATTTTCTCGCAGCGCATCCTGCCGGGGGATAGCTTTTTTCGGAAAAATATCGAAAACCCGGAGCAAACAGTTGCATTCATCCAAAATCTACAGAAAGCAAGCCGAATTCCTCTTTTCATTGCAGTGGATGAAGAGGGAGGCACGGTTGCAAGAATTGCAAACTCGCCCGCCTTCACTGTGCCGAAATATGACGGTGCTCAGGCTGTCGGAAGCACCGGCGATCCGGAGCAGGTGCGTGCAATGTATTCAGCAATAGGCGGGTACCTTGCAGAGCTTGGGTTTAATCTTGACTTTGCGCCCGTTGCGGATGTGAATTCAAATCCGAATAATACTGTTATCGGAAACAGAGCGTTCGGAAGCGACCCAAAACTTGTTGCAAAAATGGTGAATGCAGCAATATCCGGTCTGCATAAAGAAAAGCATTATTGCCTGCATAAAACATTTTCCGGGGCATGGGGACACGGCGGGAGATACGCATGACGGCTATGTTGCACTCGAAAAGGATTGGCAGCAGCTTTCGGAATGCGAATTGATTCCGTTTTATAATGCAATTAATGAAACGGATATGATAATGGCGGCACATATAACGTTGACACGCGGAAACACCGATGATCTGCCTTGTTCACTGTCATATGATGCGCTGACGCTGCACCTTCGCGGCGAAATGGGCTATAAAGGCGTTATCATTACCGATGCGCTTGCAATGGGTGCGATTGTCGAGAACTATTCATCGAAAGAGCGCGGTGCTTGCGTTTAATGCAGGCGCGGATATACTCCTGATGCCTTATGACTATGCAGCCGCATTCAACGGGATTCTTTCGGCCGTTGCAAACAGGCGAGATTTCGTTGGACAGATTAAATGAAAGCGTTGAAAGAATTCTGCGCCTGAAGGCAGAGTTCGTCATAATATGATTCGCAATCGAGCCTGAGGATAAACAGAAAAATAAAAGAAAAAATAAAAAGAAAAACAAAGAGCTTTGCAGCCGAACGGCAGCAAAGCTCTTAACATCAAAAGAGTGTCAATCAGGTGCGCAGGCCTCAGCTCTGTGCGGGCTTATAGCTGTCCTTCAGGCCGACAGTGCGGTTGAAAACGCGCTTTTTCAGCGGTTGAATCGGGTCAACACAGAAATAACCGATGCGCATGAGCTGACAGCGATAGCCGGCGGGTTTATCGGCGGAATGGTTCGATAAATCCGTTCTGAATGCGAACGGAATCGGGATTCAGCTTATCGATAAAATCATCGGCCGAAACGTTTTCATCCTTCATGAGCTGTTCGTAAAGGCGGAATTCAGCGGGAATCGCATCCTGAACGGGAACCCAGTGAATTGTGCCCTTGACTTTGCGGGTGCATTCACCGCTGAAGCTTTCGGGGTCGTATGTGCAGTGGATTTCAGTAACTTTTCCGCTTTCGTCCTGTTTAAAACCGACGCATTTTACAATGTATGCACCTTTAAGACGAACCTCTCCGTCGGGTTTGAGACGGAAAAACTTTTTCGGAGGTTCAACCATGAAATCATCGCGCTCGATATAGACTTCCCGACTGAAACGAACGGTGTGCTTTTCGCCGAACTTGGCATCGCCTTCTTCTGCAATGGGCAGGTTTTCAATTTCAACATCGATGAATTCGCCCTCGGGCATGTTGTCAATGACAACTTTAACGGGGTCAATAACGGCCATTGCACGGTCGCAATGTGCGTTCAGATCCTCGCGGACGCAGTGTTCAAGCATTGCGGAATCAACCACCGAATCAGCCTTTGCAACACCGGCACGGGTCAGAAAGTCCTTTATTGCTTCCGGAGTGTATCCGCGGCGGCGCATTGCGCAAAGCGTCGGCATACGCGGGTCATCCCAGCCGGAGACATAGCCGCCCTCAACAAGCGCACGAAGGAAGCGTTTGCTCATAATAGTGTTGGTGATGTTCAGCCTTGCAAACTCAATCTGGCGGGGCTTATGCTCGAATCCGCAAGCCTCGATTACCCAATTGTAGAGCGGGCGGTGCGCTTCGTATTCAAGGGAACAGAGGGAATGGGTAATGCCCTCGATAGCATCCTGAATCGGGTGCGCAAAGTCATACATGGGATAGATGCACCATTTGTCGCCCTGGTGGTGATGGGTGCGGTGCAGAATCCTGTAAAGTGCGGGGTCGCGCATATTGATGTTCGGAGAAGCCATATCGATTTTCGCACGGAGGGTGCGGCTTCCGTCCGGAAACTCGCCTTCTTTCATGCGGCGGAACAGGTCAAGGTTCTCCTCAACGCTGCGGCTGCGGTAGGGACTGTTAACGCCGGGTTCGGTCAGCGTGCCGCGGTATTCGCGGATTTCCTCCTTGTCAAGATCACAGACATATGCCTTGCCGTCTTTGATGAGTTTTACCGCAAGTTCATAACATTTGTCAAAATAATCGCTGCCGTAGCAGAGCTTATCCCAATTGAAGCCCAGCCAACGGATGTCCTGTTCGATTGCATCAACAAATTCGACATCCTCCTTGGCAGGATTGGTATCGTCATAACGAAGATTGCATTTGCCGCCGAAGCGTTCGGCTGTTGTAAAATTTATCCAAAGAGCCTTTGCGTGGCCGATATGAAGATAACCGTTCGGCTCGGGCGGGAAGCGCGTTTTAACAACGGGGCTGCGCTGCTATCCTCAAGAATGAGCTCCTCGATGAAATTGCGGGGTTCAAAGTTTTCTTTTGCCGTTTCCATTTTGCGGTTCCTTTCCTTTGCAGCCTTTTCTTCGGGCGGAGAAAAACGTTTGTTCGCCCTGAGCTGCCGCAAACTTTTTTGCATATTATGCGCCCAAAACCGACTTTGTCAAGAAAAATATCGAAAAGCTGACTCCATGCCGCTTATCCTGTGCTTGAGACGGTCGGCGCAGTGCCCGCAAACAGTATCTGCGGGCTGTTTATAATAGCTGACTCTGCGGGTGCCGTTGCAGCTGTGTTCGCTCGCGAACACCCGCTTTTCAGTCCGATATACTCGGAATTATTTAAAATAAAGCGATGCAGCCTCATAAAATTCCCTGTCAACTTCCTTTCGGACGGTGACGGCAGTTTCAAGATCCGCTCCGACGATCGAATTGCCGTTCAATGCAACCATTTTTCCGTAATCACGCCTGACAACAAGCTCTCCGGCCTTTATGCCGAGTCTTGTTCCGAGAACACGGTCAAATGCACACGGCGCACCGCCGCGCTGAACATGACCCAAAACGACCGGGCGGCATTCAAAATACTGTGCGTCGGAGCCGAGAAGCGGATCATTGCGCATCGTATCTTCAATCATGTCGGAAAGGTTCTTTGCAAGGTTTTTGTGAATAAGCAGCTTGTTGCCGAATGCGTCGGTTCCGAGGTCTATTTCATCGCCGCCGAGCAGTTCAAAACCTTCCGCAACAACAACAATGATAGTATATCTGTCTCCGCGAAGATATCTGCGGCGAACAACGGAAATTATCTCATCATAGGATTTTCGGGAATTCGGGAATAAGCACAAGATGGGCATTTGCGGCAAGTCCTGCCTGCAATGCGATCCAGCCTGTGTGCCGACCCATGCATTCGACAACGATGCAGCGGGAATGAGCCTTAGCGGTCGTTTGCAGGCGATCAATGGCCTCCATTGCAATGTTGGAGGCGGTTTCAAAGCCGAAAGTGTAATCGGTACAGCTCAAATCATTGTCTATGGTTTTTCGGAACGCCGATAACGTTAACGCCGAGTTTGCGCAGCGCATTCGCAACGCCGAGAGTCGTCGTCCCCGCCGATGGCGACAAGACCTTCAAGCCCGAGTGCATCAAGCACGTTGATGATTGTTGAAGTGCCGTCAGGCTGAGCAAGAACATTTGTTCGGGAGCTGCCGATAATGGTTCCGCCGAGGGGTCTGTATGCCTTCCACTTCGGAAAGCGTGAGCCAATGTCCCTTTGCGTTCAGCGCACCGCGCCAGCCGTCGCGAAAACCGAAAACTTCCATTCCTGCTTCGGCGCATTTTCAACAACGCCGCGAATAACTGCGTTAAGTCCCGGACAGTCGCCGCCGCCGGTCAAAATGCCTATCTTTCTCATGTTGTTTTCTCCTTTTTATGTTTATACAATGTTTTGCCCGATGGGGAATCAAAAAAAGCATGGGTGTGTCAGATGAGCCCGCGTTCGCGCAGCAGCTCGAAAACCGCGTTTGATATCGTTTCCGGAGGAAGCATCGCACCGTTTTCGGTGCACGGAATGATGACCGTGTCGGAAAAACGTTCGGACATTTCGCGGTATTTGGCTTTTGCGCGGGCCTGAATGCCCGCACTCTTCTCGTAAACATCGCGGCCGCTGCCGATATAGTCACGGAAACCCTTTTTATCAACGTTTTTGCCTGCGCATTCGGTGTCAACGTCGAAAAACAGGTTTAATGTCGGGCGCGGAAGCCCCAGAACATCGTATTCAAGACGGAAACCCAATCGGCAAAAGCGGAATTATCCGAACCGGGTTCGCTGATATCACGTTCGCGTATGCTCTGATAGACTGCATTGCTGAGAACATAGCGGTTGATAAGCAGAAAATCCGCTTCCCCGTCGCGATAATTCCGAAAATCCATTAATCTGTCCATTGCGAACCAAAGCGCCATGCTCTTTTGGTCAACGGTGCTTGCGCTTACGCCCTCCGAACAGGAAAGGAACCTTCCGACCTGTTCGCCGAAAAAGCATCATAAACAGGGTAAGCACGTTTTTGAACCGTGAACCCCCTGTCCTGAAGCCCTTCGTGAGCAGTTCAAACTGAACTGTTTTGCCGCTGCCGTCAATGCCTTCGATTGTTATTATCTTTGTTTTACTCATATCCGATTCAATGCCCGCAGTCGTTAAAAATCGAGAATTTTGCGCAGCTGACCGATGCTTTCCGCGTCAAGCAGGGCGCGAATGTGCGTGCCTGTTTCGGTATGCTCCTCACTCAGCAGCATTCCGCGATCGCGAATCATTGAGACAGCTTCGTATTTGCTGTACGGAACAAGAATATCCACCTCTGTGCGGGCGGAATTGAGTTTCAGCTCAACTGCACTGAGAAGCTTTTTCAATGCCCGTGCCGCACAGCGCACTGACGTTAAGCCTGTTTCACTTTCGGCCGGAAGATCGCAGGAGGCGATTGCATCGGCTTTGTTGAAAACGATTATGCGCGGAATATCCGCTGCATGGATGGATTCGAGAACGCCGTCAACAACGCGCATCTGCTTTTCGTGATAAGGACAGGAAATATCAACAACCTGAAGGATCAGATCGGAGTTTGAAACTTCTTCAATGTTGATTTAAACGCCTCAACAAGGTCGTGCGGAAGTTTGTTGATGAACCCGACCGTGTCGGAAAGCAAAGCTTCCGTGCCGCCGGAAAGTGTGATTTTTGCGCACAACGGGATCCAGGGTTGCAAAGAGTTTATCTTCCGCAAGCACGTTTGAGTCGGTGAGAGCGTTGAGCATTGTGGATTTGCCGGCATTTGTGTACCCGACAAGCGCAACAAGCGGAATGCGGTTCGCCTTTCGGCTTTCGCGCCGCAGTCCGCGCTGTTTTTCAATTTCGGACAGTTCGGTTTCAAGCTCGAAAACACGCCGCCTTATTCTCCGCCTGTCGATTTCAAGTTTCTTTTCGCCGGGGCCGCGCGTTCCGATGCCGCCGCCCAAACGCGAGAGAACCTGCCCCTGCCCGATAAGGCGGGGAAGACGGTAGCGCATTTGCGCAAGCTCCACCTGTAATTTGCCCTCACGGCTTGTTGCACGGGCAGCAAAAATATCGAGTATAAGCGTTGTTCTGTCAATAACGCGCGCTCCGAGGGTCTCCTCAAGCGTGCGGAGCTGAATTGCGGAAAGTTCATCATCAAAAATGAACAGATCCGCTTCAAAGCTCGCTGCCCATAAGGCTGAGCTCGTTGGCTTTGCCGCTTCCGACATAGGTTGCATTGTCGATTGTGCGCCGACGGACACGAACTTTGCCGACCCTAAAGTGCGCCGGCGGTTTTGCAAGCTCATTGAGCTCCTCAAAGAGTGTCGTACCCTTCGTCATTATCCATGCCCACAAGGACGGCGCGTTCCTGCTCAACGGCTTCAACTTCTTTTGTCGTGCTGCGGAAACGGTCATCCGAATTGAAAATTTCCGCAATCAGTGCTTTTTGCGGGGAGCTTGTAGGGCCGCATGGGTCCGTACACAAGCGCGGCGCGGCTGCCTGTGTCTTCGTCGAAATCGCCGAGATAGGCCGCGTAAAGCTGAGTGGGTTTGCCGTCGAAACTCCGACAGCCGCCATGCAGTCGAGCTTCATCGAGCGCAGCGTTCCGAGATCAACTCCGGAAAGCCTGCCGTCCCCGCTTGGGTGCGTGTGGATGCAGCGAACGCCGCAGAGTCTGTCTTCATTGCGCACGAGGCGCATCGAAGGCATGCTGACCTTTGCGCTGTCGCCTACAGAAACATCAACAATGCTGCCGTCACGGGAAATATAGACGGAAATCTCGCGGTTGATTTCGCCGGAGCAGGCGCAAAGCTCGCTTAAAAGTTCAAATGATGCAAATTCATCAAGCCCCTGCTTAAAGTCATAAAGGCTCTTCAGTCTGTCCAACATTGCGGACTTGATGCCGGTCAGGTTGCCGTTTGGTTTGTTTGCCATTTATTCTCCGATGAAACCGCCGCGCACGCATTGCGGTGTGCAGCGGTTTTTTGTTGCTTTATCACGCTTATTATACCCGATTGCCGCGGTTGTTTCAAGATTATTGTGTGCAGAGAGACGGGGAATAAAAAAAAACAAAACCTTTGCCGGAAAATCCGAACAAAGGTTTTTGTGGCTGCCGAACTTGGATTCGAACCAGGATGAACGAGTCAGAGTCGTTAGTGTTACCGTTACACCATTCGGCAATAGAATCCATCCCATTGTGCCGTCCGCCCCTCTTATAATACCCGTCTAAGAAGACAGGCGCGGGTGCGACGCTAATGCTTTCGGTACCCCAAAGGCAATGCAAAGCATAATGCGGGGGTGCCTTTCGCAGTTCGACTATCGCCCCTAAAGTTGGAACGAGGGTTTATAATCAGGACGTAACGAACACCGCAGGACAGACATTGGTGGGATTAGTTGGGATCGAACCAACGACCTCTACGATGTCAACGTAGCGCTCTGACCAGCTGAGCTATAACCCCTTGCCTTTCAGCAGACTCTATTATACACATAATTTTGAATTTTGCAACCCCTTTTTTGAAATTTATTTTTCGGGGAAATTGTGGTATAATGAGTATAATGTTTAAAAACGGACAAAAATACTTTTAAAACAAGGATTTTTTTGAATTTGAACGGAGGAAAAAATTTATGGCTTTTTTTTCGAACGGCGAGGACAAGCTCAAGTTGATGATACTTTTTACCCTTGAGTGCGCCGAAATGCCTCTTTCCCGTGAACAGATTGCAACTGTAATGAGCGAAAACGGGGTTGAAAAACTATTTTGACGTGTGCGAGCACATAATCGATTTGAAGCAAACGGCTGCATTGCATCCGTGCCGACATTCAAAATGCAGATGATAGTCATGACTCCGCGCGGAGAGGATATTATGAATCTTTTCGGCAAAAACCTTCCGAAATCCCTGCGTGAGTCGATTGAGGGATTTGTCGGCAGTAACAAAGATGAGTTCCGTCGGGAGAATACCTCGCGCATTATCACAACCCCGCTGCCGGACGGCGGTTTCGATGCAACTTTGCACTCGTTGAAAACGGGGATGCGATATTTGAAATCCGCATCAAGCTCCCGAATGCAGAGTATACGCGTCTTGCGGAGAAAAATTGGGAGGCTCAGAATCAAAAAATATATATAGATACGCTGCTTGCGCTTGTGAAGACGTATCAGAATGCGCAAAACTCGGATGCAGCAGAAACTTGCGCACAGAACAATATATAGTGCTTGGCGGCAGTTTCGTTTTTTCGCGGAATGGTTTATAATAAGCATACTCCGATCACGGCTCGCACTCGTTTTGCTGTGCAGAGGGAATGCTGCCGGATTAAATCTGAAAGGTGGAAAACTCAATGGCAAAAACAAGAAAAATATATCAGAATCATGTGTGTTATTCTGTCCGTCGCCGCACTGCTGACCTCCGCTGCGGGCTGTTCACGCAAATCAAAACAAAAATGAAAAGGTATTGAAACAGATAATCAATAATCCGGATAGTTATCCGCAGCTCTCTTTGCGGAATTCAACACGCTGATAAACGGCAAAACGGGACTTTCGGCTGCTGAACTCCCGCGGGACAAGGCTTGCGACACGGGCGATAACGGCTATGATTTCACAAGGTACATAGTCGGCGGGGAATTCATCTTCTCGTGCTATATCAATTCGAAAAAAGCCGGATCAGAGCATGTACTCACTCAGCTATTTTGAAAACGGCAGCATCGTTGATGAAGTTTACGGACTCAAAAATTTCGGATTTCCTGAAAAATACGGGAAATAAGTGGAGATTGCAAAGCTGCACAGGCACAACTTGTCTGTCGACGGGCACATTGTCCGGAGCGATGCTGATCGGTCTGCGATCTGATATTTGATTTAAATGAATGATTTTATGATAAACCCGCACTTCGCGCAAATGTGAAGAGCGGGTTTTTTGACGGCAAATCAACGGCTCTCCGATATTTAAATACTGAAGCTCGGGGTATCGGAGTTTGTCTGAAAATATGTGATGCCCGCAGAATCTGAAAGAATAACAACATATCTTATAACAAATTTCCACGAATTCGGTTATTCTCCGGAAGGGTTGATTGTTTGAATCTTTCTTACCGATAAATTCACGAAATCGTCAATAATCGGATTGAACCGGGGTGCAAAATGTGGTACAATATTATAAGTATATTTTGCGGAGGTTTTATGCACAACCCGGGTGAAATGAACAGTGAGCGGCATTATTTTGCGCTGATCGGAGATATTATCGACTCGCGGCACGAACAAGATCGTTACGATGTGCAGAAAAAGCTGCAATCGATACTTTCTTCCGTCAATGCCGAACATGCGGCGCATATTGCGGCAGATTTTTGATAACACTCGGTGATGAGTTCCAAGGGCTTCTGTTTGCGGAAAAAGGGCGGATCCGATTTTTGTTGCCGACAGGATAATCGACGAAATGTTCCCGGTTCGCATAAAATTGCAATCGGTTTCGGCGGAATTGCAACACAGATCCGAAGGGAAGCGGCGATTGGGGCGGACGGAGAAGCGTTTTACCGTGCGCGGCACGGAATGAATTTGCTCAGGAAAGCCGAAAACCGCGGCAGAGCGTGTTCAAGAATACTGCTTGACGCCGGAGGTGCGGACTGCGATCGGAATGCGCGGCGGAAGGAGCTTGAAACCGGCGTGAATACCGTTTTGCTGCTCCCTGTCCGCATTGCGGCGGGAGAGAACAAAACGGCAGAACGAAGCGGCAGCGATGTATGTTCGAAAATGCGGTCACAAACGCTGCACAAACCCAAACCGAGCTTGCAAAGCGGCTTGGAATAACACAGAGCACACGTTCAATATCCAGTCTTTCCGTTTCAAACGCAAGGGAGTATGCCGAAGGTCTGATCGCTGCGGAAGTCTTTGCTTTCGGCACGAAAACCGACGGTGAGCATGCGGAGAACGGTGATAAGGAATGTCAATGCCGATAAAACCGTTTTAACCTGAAATTTAAATACGACAACAGAGGATGAATCGATGAAGGAATACACACTTTTGATGCTTGCGCATATGCTCGGATTATTATTTTCAACCGCAGTGCCTTGCAAAACTGAAGAGCAGAAACACACTGTATGTTTTGATTCATGCAGGGATTTATGCGGCAGTGATGTTTTCAACGCTGCTGCTGTGTTATTCGAATGCATACTTTATATGCGGTTGCTGCCTGTGCCGTGACACATGCGGTGATTGACATTGTGAAGCAGCTGATTTTAAACGGTGCCGCAAAGCGCGGCAGTTTGACCGTGAAACAGGACAGAGCCGCATATCTTATCGATCAGGCACTGCACCTTTCGATAATCCTTGCTGTATCGTTTGCTTCGGCATTTTACGGTGAGGGCGCGGAATAGAATTTTTGCAAAAAAACGATATAAAGCCCTCGTTGGCATTGACGGCTTTGCAATGCTCAGCATACTGACGATGCTGCTTGCCGTGCTGAAGCCCGCAAATGTTTTTTGTTCAAAAGGTGCTTGTAACCGAAAAACCTGATGAAACGGTGAAAACACGCCTGAAGCACGGCGGATGCATCGGTTCATTGGAACGATTTATAATAATTTGCATGCTCCTGCTCGGGCAGTATTCCGCTGTTGCGCTTGTTTTCACCGCGAAATCGATAGTCAGATTCAAAGACTTTGAAGATCGCTCCTTTGCGGAATACTATCTTTACGGAACGCTTCTGAGCGTCGCGGTCAGCATCGCACTCTTTGCCTTGCTGAAAAATTTTCGGCGCATAAACCTGTGCCGGAAGGAACGACCGAACAATGGATAACAACGGAGATAACACAAAATGAAACTTATTGCAATTGACGGCAACTCACTGATGCACAGAGCGTATTACGCGCTTCCTAACATGACCAACAAAGCGGGTACGCCGACGGGACTGCACGGCTTCCTTTCGATGCTGCTGAAGCTTGTTGATATGCGGCCGGATTACCTGCTTGTTGCGTTTGACATGCCGATAAAAACCTTTCGACATGAAAAATATGCCGATTATAAAGCCGGCAGAAGGGAAACTCCGGACGATCTCCGCACGCAGTTTCCGCTCTTGCAGGAATTGCTGAAAAAATGGGCATTGCCGTTATTGAATGCGAACGCTTTGAGGCGGATGATATTCTCGGCACATTTTTCCCGTCGGGCGCAGAAGGAGGGCGTTGATTCTCTGCTTGTGACCGGGGATAGGGATGCTTTGCAGCTTATCACCGATAATGTGCACGTTCTGATGACGAAAAGGGCATCACCGAAACCGTTGAATACGATAAAGGAAAACCCTTTTTGCCGAATACGGACTTGAACCTGCACGCATGGTCGATCTCAAAGGCTTAATGGGCGACAATTCGGACAATCTGCCCGGCATGAAGGGCGTCGGCAAGAAAAGACCGCGCTGAAGCTGCTTTCAAAATACGGAACGATGGAATCCGTGCTTGAAAATGCGGAAAATGAAAAAGGCGCATTGCGGCAGAAGCTGCTTGACGGTGCGGGTCCGCAAGGATGAGCTATGAACTCGGAACAATAAACACCGATGCTCCCGTGAGCGAGGAGTGTGGAGGATTGCAGTTCAAGCCCGCTCTGCGCAAACGGCACGGCGGGCTGACAAAGCTGAACTTCGCGCCGTCTTAAACGCGTGCGTGAACTTGCAGGCACGCAGAATCAAAAGCGGCAAAAACATGCCTGAAACAAACGGGAAAAAATGCTGCCGAATTTGATCTCCGCAATGTCAAAGTGATGAAGAGCTGCGGGCCTGCGTTGATACGCTTCTGCAATGCACTGAGATTGCGTTCGATATTTGTGAACAAGTGTCACGGTCGCTGCAATAACGGGAGAAGGCACAGTGCTTTTCAATGCCTCGGTCGGAGGAGATCTGTTCAGTGCGGCATTGCTGCCCGAACAGGTTCTCTGCGCATAAGCCCGTCTTTGAGTCGGAAAAAATCAAAAAAACCGTATTTGATGCCAAATCAAAACGGCATATCCTTGCACCGTTCGGTGTTGCGCTCAACGGTGAAATTTTCGATGCCATGCTTGCAGATTACCTGCTTAACGCACTGCATCCCGCAAAAACGCATGATGTGCTTGCCGAGGAGAGCGGTATCGGTGAGCGCGGGCGTCTGCGCTTATCGTTTTGAAACCGAAACTGGAACAAATGCTTGAACGCAGCGGCATGACGGAGCTGTATCGGAATGTTGAACTGCCGCTTGAACATGTGCTGTTTGATATGGAAGCGCGGGGTTCATGCTCGACAGGGAGGTTTTATGTTCTCTCGGCGAAACCATGGCGGCGCGTTCCGAAGAGCTTGCGAAAAAATTCACGCGCTTGCGGGGAAAGTTTCAACATCCTTTCGCCGAAACAGCTTTCCGTGGTATTGTTTGAAAAACTCAGCCTTCCGCCGCGAAAGAAACAAAAACGGGATATTCGACCGACAGTGAGGTGCTTGAAGGGCTGAAGACCATGCATCCTATCGTGGGCAAGGTGCTTGAGTACAGATTCCTGACAAAACTCAAATCAACGTTCATAGATGCAATGCTCCAAAAAATCGGTTCGGACGGACGGATCCGCACAACCCTGAACCAGAATGTTACCGCAACGGGACGTATTTCAAGTCAGGAGCCGAATTGCAGGAGAACATTCCGGTCCGCACGGGCTTGGACGCGAAATCCGCCGCGCTTTTTGTTGCAAGGCCGGGCTGTGTTCTTGTCGGGGGCGGACTATTCGCAGATAGAATTGCGCGTGCTTGCGCACATAAGCGGGGATGAGGCTTTGATTGCCGCATTCAACGACAGGGGATGATATCCACACGCGCACAGCAGCGGAGGTTTTCGGCGTTCGAAGGACGATGTGACGCGTGAAATGCGTTCTGCGGCAAAAGCTGTCAATTTCGGCATTGTGTACGGCATAGCGCATACGGCCTTTCGAACAATTGGATATTTCGCCGAAGAAAGCTTCGGAATACGATGAAAAGTACCTTGACTGCTGCACGGGAGTGCGGGAGACGCTATGTAAAGCTGCGGTTGAAAACGGCAGGAAACCGGCTATGCCGGCGTGACCATTATGGGCAGAAGGCGCAGGCTTCCGAAATCGTATCTTCAAAACTACAATACGCGAAGTTTCGGTGAGCGCGTAGCGATGAATATGCCGATTCAGGGTTCGGCGGCAGATATAATTAAAGCCGCAATGGTGAAGGTTGCAAACAGTCTTAAGGAACAGGGACTCCGCACGGCTGATACTCCAGATTCACGACTGATTATAGACACACCGGAGGAGAGACGGGCGCGGAAAGCTTTGCTGACTGCATGAGCAATGTTGGTAAAGCTTCGCGTGCCGCTCAAAGCGGATGTTGAGTGCGGACACAGCTGGTTTGATACAAAGTAAAGCATTATCATGTAAAGAAACGGAGGAAGGAACCGACTCTAGCGAAAAGAACAAATGGTTTTTGATGCAAAATCATTGCCGAAACAAGCGCATTCCGCTGCTTGGGCTTACGGGAAGCATGGCGGCGGGCAAATCCACCGTTTCACGGCAATGCTGGCTGAAGCGCGGGTTTTTTGTCGATGCGGATAAAACGGCACATGATGTGATTCAAACGGAAAAAGTCTTAAAGCTTACTGATGCGTTCGGTGAGGGCATACTTGATGAATCGGGCAATATAGACCGAAAAAGCTTTCAGAATGCGTTTTCGGCGAAAAGAACAACGGAAGTGCAGGATAAAACCTGTCCAGGCAATGCGGCTGTCTTCGGCGGAACGAATTGCAGCCGAGAAAAGAGTCGTGGAGCTTCTGAATGATATTGTTCATCCTGCCGTGATTGAAAGCCTGCTCGAACAGGCGGAGACGGCGAAACAGCGCCCGGATTGTCCGGGAGTGGTGCTGATGTGCCGCTGCTTATCGAAAGCGGGCTGCATAAAAGATGCGACAGCGTGATTCTTGTGACGGCGAATATTGAAACACGTTATGCCCGTATAATGAAGCGTGACGGGCTGTCGAGCGCGGGCGCGTGCAAGAATTGCGGCGCAGATGCCGCAATGGAAGAAAAAACGCTATGCGGATACATAATCGAAAACGATACGACCGAGGCTGAGCTGCATTTGCGGGTTGATGAGCTTATCGGAATATTACAAAAAAAATGCGGCGGAAAATAATGCACAGCCGTCCTGCGAGGCATAAAACGCTCCCGCAGAAATAAAGATGCATATGGGAGCGGAGAATATGGCGAAAAAAGCTGCAAAAAAAAAAATACACGCAAAAAAAATACCGGCAACCGGAAGAACGGCGGCAGGAACGGGCTTTGGATCATTTTGCGGGCTGCTGCATTGCGCTTGCGCTTGCGTTCGCGGCTATGCTCAAAAACCTTTGCGGAGACATTTTTCTTATCCGATGGAATATGAAGCAGAGGTTCTAAGTGCGTGCGAAAAATACGATCTCGATCCATGCCTTGTATTTGCAGTCATAAGAACGGAAAGTTTTTACTCCGGATGCCGTATCGGGTGCGGGCGCACAGGGATTGATGCAGATCATGCCCGAAACGGGCGAATGGATCGCATGGCGGCAGGGGAAAGAGTATGACGAAAGCAGAATATTCGAACCGGATTACAATATTGATTTGGGCTGCTGGCTGCTCTCGTTTCTTTTGGAAAAATACAACGGGGATGTTGAGCTCGCCGCCGCTGCATACAATGCAGGTCACGGTGCCGTGAACCGCTGGCTGGACGATCCGAAATACTATGACGGGAAAAATCTCACCATTCCGTACGAGGAAACAGAAAATTATGTTAAAAAGGTTAAAGATGCATATGAAAAATACCAATTTCTGCGCGAAAGCGAACATGAAGCGGGACGCGAATAAGGGTCCGAACCTGCAAGGCGGGTTTATTAAAAGCAGGAGCCGTTCTGCTTGCCGTTTCGGTGCTTTTCTGTACTGCATGCGGAAAGCGCGGCAGCGGCGACGCGATTCAGGACGAATCTGCCGCAATCTGCGGCGCCGCAAACATCGGAATCCGTTCCGCAGCAGGGCGGATCGCTGAAACTCCCATGCCGCGCAACCTGAATAAAGATAATCTGAATTATAATCCGCTGATAGCAACAACGGAGGAAGCACTCGGGCTCTATTCCTTGTTTTCGAGAGCCTTATCGGCATTGACGAAAGCAACAGACTCATTCCGTCGCTTGCCATTAACTGGAGCGCGGATGAAGAAAATGCAAATTCGTGGATTATTAACCTGCGCGAAAATGTCAAATGGCATTCGGGGACATATTGACCGCGGGTGATGTTGTGTATACATTTAATCAGCTTTACACTCGGTTCCGAATCATACTATGCTTCTGCGCTTTCAAGCATCAATCGAATTGAAATGATAGATGCGACAACCCTGCGCGTAACGATGAATTCT
>VOFC01003559.1_pt1 | contig 31203 bp, 41 predicted proteins | sample 5384161 | NCBI WGS metagenome assembly VOFC01 (sample SAMN12384722, study PRJNA508395) | human gut metagenome | isolation source: healthy gut B | host: Homo sapiens
AGACCAGTATTATCTCTTTGTAGACGAGATCCAGATGTCGGATGAAGTTCCGAATCCCTACAATCCGGACGGAAAGAAGATCACCTTCTACGACGCGCTTAACGATTTGAATGCCTTGTCCAATCTGGACATCTATGTGACCGGCAGCAACTCCCGGATGCTCTCCTCAGATATCCTCACCGAGTTCCGGGGGCGCAGCGACGAGATCCGGGTGCATCCGCTTTCCTTTGCCGAATACTACTCGGCTGTCGGCGGAGATAAGCAGGACGCTTTTGACGACTTTGCTTTCTACGGCGGGATGCCGCTGATCTTGTCCCGCCCCACAGATGCCGCTAAAGATGGCCTATCTGAAATCGCTGTTTTCCGAGGTCTATCTGAAGGACATTGTAGAGCGGAAGAAGATCAAGCGGGAGGATGTGCTGTCTGCCATCCTTGATCTGCTGTGTTCGTCCATCGGCTCTCTGACCAATCCGACGAAGGTTGCAGCCACCATCAGCACAGTTCAGAAGCGCAGCGGTGAGAATGCCGTTGCCTTGAACACTGTGAAAGCCTATATGGATCATTTGTCGGACTTCTTCCTCTTTACCGAATGCAAACGCTGGGACGTGAAGGGCAAAAGCTATTTTGATTACCCCAACAAGTATTACTGCGAGGATATTGGACTGAGAAATGCCCGCATCGGCTTCCGCCAGCAGGAAATGACGCATATCATGGAGAACATCATTTTCAATGAACTGATGATCCGTGAATGCTCCGTTGACATCGGCATCGTCTATGGCAATGAGAAAAATGCCAAAGGAAGGACCACGCCGGTTGCGCGGGAAATTGACTTCATTGCAACCTCCGGCGGCAAGAAGACCTACATTCAGTCTGCCTATGCGCTGGGAACGGAGGAAAAGGCAATCACCGAGAATAAGCCTTTTGCGCTGACCGGCGATTCTTTCCCGAAAATCATTGTGCGTTATGACATCCACAAGCGTTGGTATGATGATAACGGCATTCTCAATATCAGCGTCATCGACTTCCTGCTTGATGACACGCTTGTCTAATTTCTTCTAAAAGCAAATATGAAAACGCATTGAGGTGGATCTCCTTGGTTGGGGCCACCTCAATGCCTTCACCTGGAAAAATTTTATGGTACACCCTTGGCTTTTTCCACTTTTCCCGGCAGCCCCAGCGCGGCATATGCCGTGATGAAGGCCGCCTCATCCAATGCCCCGTTGAGGCCGCGCCCCAACATCCCCTCCAGCCGCCACACTGCAACCGCATAGTCCGGTATCTGTTGCGTGAGTCCCTCGTGGATGAGGGCAGGCAGCCGCAGATATTCCGGCGGCAGCTGCCCCTAGCCGGAGGCGGAGCCGGACGAACGCCTCCCCCAGATGCCGGTCTGCAAGCGCACTCATAGCAGCACCCCCAGCAGCTCGTCCATCAGCTCGTCTGATGCCGCCGCCCAGTCGCCCGGGTATCCTGCCCAGGCCGTGCCGGTGCGTGCCAGCTCGTCCAGCTCGTCCGAATGCTCCAGGCAGTAGTCTGCGAGCGCTTCCCAGGTCAGGCCGGGGGTGGAGCAGCTCCGGATGAACGCAGCCTCAGCGGTGACTCCCCGCCGCATCTCCCAGCTCTGGCTGGTGTGGTCCCAGCAGAGGCTCCAGCGTCCGGGCTCCGTGTCTGGGGCGTGGACGGCCGCCAGCTCCGCGCGCGGCATCTTGGGAAAGAGGGTGGGGAAACGCGTGCCGGGCCACACGATGATGCGGAATCCGGTGGGGGGCTGCGCCGGTGCCGGCGTCCTGCCACCCGTCGGGGATGGCAGGCAGAACGGGCGTCCAGCCAAGGCTGGGGTGGTACGCGAGACGGTGCCCCAGGGGTGCTGCAGATATATCCAACAATATTGTCCATAGGAATCCTCCTCTCTCCCAGACCGGATGACTCTCAGGGAGATCTCGTATTTCCCGGGCCGGGGCTCCGGGCTCTTATTTATTGCTCCCGTGGCGGCTGCCAAAACGCTTCCATCATCCACGTTCCCGCCCCCCCATACGTTCGGCACAACCCGGATTCCGTCCCTGTGCCATATGGCAATCAGAGCGGAGTCTTTGGAGAAGTACAGCTTGCCCTCCGGGTCGAACAGCTCGTCCCACTCCGGCGGCACGCGGTCCGGTATCCACTCCTCCTCAGGCGGCATAGCTCCCGGTGCGTACCGCTCCATCCATGCTGCGTACACGTCACGGAACTCGTGGAGTTCTGCGGGATGCAGCCGTCCAGGATCTCTGCTATGAGGCTCGGCGCGATGTTGCGCACCCGCGGTCCCTCGTCGGGCACGATGCCGTAAATACGCATTTCAATCATAAATCGCTTGAATGGTGAGCATTTTGCTTTGTTTAAGCTCCTCCCAATCTCCATCTGTAAGGGCGCGGGAGGATGCTGCACACAGCTCGTCAAGATGGTAGGCAGCCAGACACGACAGCGTCTGGTCCCGGTGCACGCACTCCGGCGGATAGTCCTCCAGCAGATGGTCGAGGTCCGGGTTGCGGTGTACCCAGTAATCATCGTCCAGTTGAAGCAGCTTGCCGATCTCCACAGCTGTGTCGCCCGCTGGTTCGTATACTGTGTGCCCAGCACATAGTTGATCCATCTGATATAGGTCTTTTCCCGCACCAGATAGCCGTTGATGAGCGTTGCGGCATAGGAGGTGCTCCAGAGCGTTGTTGAAATATGCACGGCGGCGATTGTTGAATAGTAGCAGCTTCCAATGATCTTGCCGCAGCCGAACCAGCCGTCTTTCGCGTTGAGACACCACCGTTCACCGCTGTTTTCGTCCAGATAATTGTAGTGGCCGACGGCCTTGCCGTCCTCCTCGTCCAGCTCCGGCGGAGAGAGCAGGTACAGCTTGTGCCCGTATAGCTGTACCGGTTCCACCGTCACCATGCCGCCTGCCCGCAGGAGTTTCAATGCCTGCTGTGCGTATTCCGCCCGGTGTTCCTCCGGGATATTGATCTCTCCTAAATATTGACTTTTAATCCCCATGATTTCGCCCCCTTATGTGAGTTCAGCATACCACAGCGGACGCGTGCAAACATTAAACCTATGGTATAAAGCGAAGGTCGGGAACGATCTGTTCCCGGCCCTTCATTATGCTCTATGCCGCCTGCTCCACAATGATCTTGTCCATGGGGACGCCCCAGAGCTTGCTCAATGCATACAGGTTATCCACGCTGGGCAGATTACGCCCGTGCTGCCAGTGGTAGATCGCCTGTGGATGTTCGAGCCCTAAATAGGTCTGTAAGTCTTGAACGGAGTACCCTTGCTCCAGCCGCAGCTGGCGGATGTGCGCGCCGGTAGCCGCAAGGTCAATGGTCGGATAGGCCATGCTGATGCTTCGCATGAGTCTGTCCCTTTATGCTGCCAGATTGATACAGAGGTCGATGCCCAGCTGCGTGGCCAGAGCGTGCTCGATAGCCAGCCGGTCATACCAGCCATATACTGTGCCGATGTGCCGGAGCAGGCAGGACTTGTCCAGTGGCATCACCTGCTCGCACATGGCGATACTGCCGCTGGAAAGGCCGTAACCCCGGAGGTATACGTGGGTGGGCAGCGCGGGCTTGTGGCGCTGAGTGGTACAGGGTACTACCGACACGACCGGGCTGGAGGCGTTGCCTAGATCATTGCTGACGATGACAACCGGGCGGATGCCGCGTTGGACGTGGCCTGGTACAGCTGGCAGGGCTGCCCACCAAAGCTCCATACGGTGCACGGCGGGACGGGGAAGGTTCTGCTTGCGCTTTTTTCATATTTTTGTCTCCTCGTATAAAAGATATTTGGCGAAAAAAGCACTGCACAGGCTATAGTAGTCCCGTGCAGTGCGGAAGATTCTCTTGCCTTGGGGGGGGCGAAATGGGTATAATATCCCTGCGGTGCAGAGTCTCTGCTGCTTCGGGCGGTGCGTCGCCTGCGGCAGGCGGTGGGTGCTGGTAACACCCCCTGCCGCTGCCGTGCTATTCTGTTTTCATCGTCATTATACCACTTGTTGATAGGCCGTGCAACCCGCATCGGGCCATCGCGCGCGGCGGGAAAAAATTTCAATTTGCGTGGAACAGGCAGGAATGTCCGAGGTGGACATTCCTGTTTTTTATGTAAGTCAGGTGGCCGGCAGGTACTGTGTGGCAGTCAAAAAAAAGGAGACACAAAAATAGTTCTCTTTGTCAATTTGATTGTGCAATGATAGAAAAATTACGCGATCACAAACGAGCGGCAGCGCTGCTGCGTGCGGCAATTTCACTGAAAGAACGGCAATGCAATTCGTGCTTCTGAAAGCTCACTGGCAGATAAAATTGATATAAATAAGATGTGCGTTTTCAAATTTTTCGAGCATTTCCGACGGCGTGTTTGCCGCTTTTTTTGATGAGAAATCGTAAATTATTCGGCGGTTCTGATGCGGCTGTCCCCTTTTTTTGGAGATGAGTTATTGCAAAACACGCACGAAAAATATCGTCGGTTTCGAGGAAAATTGAACTCGTTTTTACGAATTTCGGCGCTGTTCTTTGAGTGAGTTCTTCGTAGAACCCAGCCGGTTTTTCGCCGGAATTGACGCTGCTTTCAGCGGAATGAAGCTGCGCGATCTGCGCAGTTCGACCGCTGAGCGATGCATCTGCGGCTGCTTGCACGTGCAATATGCAAGCTGCTTTTGCTGATAAAAATGCTGCGGAATTTCCGCACAAGCGTGCCAACGACGGCAGCTTTTTTCTGATGATTTTGCGCTCGCAACCGGCGATTTTTATCTTTGAAGTCAACAGCTTTACGCTCTACAAAGACGACTGAAAGTATCCTGAATTCTCATCGAGAAAGTTTATTTATCGGCCCGTTTACGAGAGAAAAAAGTCGGCGGAATGTGTCCAGCGTGAGTCGCAATGCGTGTCCTGCGTGAGCAAAAACGCATTCTGCCGTCTCTTTTTTTGAGTACTCCTGACTGAGTTTGATGCAATTCAACTGCGGAGCTCTCCCCGTTTTGATGCTCCGCAGTTACGAAAAGCGGAGGAAAATTTGAGAATGAACGGAGCACTCTCCGGATTTTTTTCGCTCAAAAAATGAAGAAGAAACACGCATCCGCTGTCTCATTTGGATGGCGGTATGGTACGTCATTGGGGAGCTAGGCAGTCTGGCGGAGCACACCGCCCCGGCAGAGTTGAATGCCAATATCCGCCTGGAGCCCGGTAAGCATGAGCGACCGCCGAAGAGATCGCAGCGGCCAAGGCCAATACCGCCGCCATCGCCAATGGCTATGGCCTTTGTCTGGTGGGTGTTCCGGGAGGCCGTCGGCCTCTGCAAAGCGGCCAGCTGTACGGCGTTCGTGAACCGGTACAAAGCCTTTGCCCCCAGCCCGGCTGCCCGGACCCGGCTTAAAGCCAAAACGAGAACCACCCGGCGGCCGTGGGCGAATTTTTTTCTTGACTTCTGAAAGTGCGCGCCGTATAATCATATTGTAAATGTCTCTCATCGCCCGTCAGGGGCTCGTCTCTTCTCCGCCCTTAGTGGCGGTCGTTTCTTAATTTGACGTTCTTCACGGTTTGCGGTATCCTTACTGTAGATTGTGAAGTAATAACCAAACAAGAGAGTTCATTTCAATAAAGAGAGTATTTTTTATAAAACAAAGAGCTAAGACAAACCAGGGAAATCCCTTAGGTTGTTTTAGCTCTTTTGTTTTGCGAAAGGAGGTGGAGCATATGCAGATCATCGTGATCGCCTCCCGCACCCGGCAGGGCGGGAGATTGACCCAAGCATTGCTGTCTGCCGGCAGCACATGGCACGCGCGGTCGCTGGCCGCATCCGTCTGTGCGGTAGTGCCTGCCGCCGCTGTGGCCACTGGCTACAGCAGGGCGTTTTTGCGCCCCATGCAGCATCTTACTCACCAAAATCAACCAGAGACAGTGGGCGGGCGTCACCCACGGGGCCTTATGCGGCGGGGCTTTGACGCATCCGTCTTTGGAAACGAGGCAGAAACAGGGACCGCGAACTATTGGGGGTACTATACCCATTTGGAAAGGAAGTTGCATATGATCCACACTCAGAACGAGGGCATCTATCACGCCCTCCTGGCCCAGCTGGATAAGCTGGACCGGCACAACCGGCAGGACAGCTACAAGACCCGGCAGCGTTATTACGAGGCCATGCAGCGGTTTTGTAAGTTTCTCGCTGATACCTTCCGCCTTCAGAAGCTGGCCAACATCTCCGGCAAGCATCTGACAGCCTACGTCCACCACCTGCAGGAGAGTGGGAAGTCTGCCAGCACCATCAAGACGGAGCTGGCAGCGATTCGGTTCTGGCACGATAAGCTGGGAGAGGCTAAATATAAGCTGCCCTCCAACGGGGGATCTAGCCAGATCAGGCGCCGTTGGAGCGCCGAAAGCTTCAGGGGATTGACCGGCACTGGACGCCGGAGCAGTTCACGGCCTTCGTGGCGGTTTGCCGGGAAACTGGCCGGACTGACTATGCAGATATTGCCACGCTCACCTTTTTATGTCGGTCTGCGCATCCATGAGGTCTGCCGGCTCGATACGGCCGCTGTAGAGGCGTGGGAGCGCACAGGGCTGTTGACGGTCAAGGGCAAGGGCGGACGTGTCAGGAGCGTGCCTGTGGAGGCAGGAGCAGCAAAACAGGCGCTGCGGGATCGAAAAGCTGCCGTCCAGCGTGGGCACAAGCTGTTCGTGCCGGACGATGTGGCCACGGATGCCTATATTCATGCTTTTCAGGCGTTCCTTCGGGAGCACCGTCCGGACCAGGGGACGAATCCCCGGCCGCTGACACACCACGGGATGCGGCACAGCTATGCGGCCCGGCAGTACGGGAAGCGGGTGGATAGCGGCGCTACTGAGTACCGGGCAAAGTTGGATGTGTCTCACCTGCTGGGCCACGGCCGCGCAGACGTGACGAACGTATACCTGGCATCCGAAAAGCCCGAAAATCAATGACTGAGGTACACGCAAAAGTACACACTGATTTTGCTGGTTAGCCAATAACTTTTTTTGCCATGATAAAAAGGCAGTGCCTGATTCGAGTCCAGCAGTCTCTGCCAAAACGACAAAATCCGAACTTGTTCCTAATCGGGGATGGGTTCGGATTTGTCTTTTATTTGCAATTCTTTACAATGTGGCGGGGCATCCCGAAGCAGACACCTCTGCCCTTTCTACGTTCAATGACAAAAATCAGGTTGCCGCGTATGCGGTCAACGGCTTTGCATGGGCGGTTTCCAATAAGGTTGTTGGCGGAACCAGCAATACCACTTTATACGAATCTTGATTCAGAGACTTTTCCCATTGGAACAATCAAAGAACTTTACCGTCTCCGTTGGGGAATTGAAACTTCCTTTAGAGAACTTAAATATACCATTGGGCTATCTTGCCTGCACGGCAAGAAAACGGACTTTTTACTACAAGAGGTTCTTAAAATGCTTTACACCCAAACAGTGTTAGCGTTCGCCAGGAAAACCACTGCGGGGGTGTGGACATTTTTTGGACTTATTTGATGTAGTTCCTAAATTTCTCCGCCTCAATATCAATGGAAAAAGTGGGGTAAAAAATATCTTCCTCTACAATTCCAATGGCGGATGTAGAATCAATCAACTCACCTGAGTTCGTCTCAAAAACTTGAATTTCAATTTCATCATCATTGGGGTAAGCGCGCAGCATAGTGATCAAATCGCCGACTGTCATTTTCTATTCCTCCGTATTCATTACTTGCACAAGCCCAGGCTAGTGGAAGGCATGACTCCCAGGCAAAAACTTCGGCTGAGAGCATGTCGAATGCTGATCTCATATCAGAAGAATGGTGATTTCGAATTTCAATCTCCTCGGGTGGAAAGAATCTTTTCCGGCGAAGCGGGAAATTTGATCACTCAGTTTATACAGCATGAGCGCGCTATTGGTCGTTCTGAAAAAAAATCGAATCGAATCTGCGCGCATTTAATATATCTGAATTACTGTTACAGACAATCTCCCCTCTGCGGTCGGAGGATTTCGGCCGCGGCTGAATCGGTTCCCTATGGAGTTCGGGCTTTGGGGCTTACGCCGCGTCGGGCGGGAGGGTGATGCCCTGTTCGTCCCAGGTGGTCAGCGCAAAGTGGTAGTGGCGGCCCTTCTTGTCTTTCTGTCGGTTCAATTCCGTTAGCAGCGCCCTCACCGTGTCGGGGTGGCGCTGGGCGATGAGCACGGCCTCCCGCACCTCCATATCGTCCGCGACGCAGCCGTCATGATACATCCGCAGCTGATACAAATCCTCCGCCTTGCTGCCGCCGGCCTTCGCCTCAAAGAGCGTGACGCCCTCCGTGCTGCTGACGAACAGATCCGACTTGATCTGCAGATTCAGGCACTGATACAGATTCTTCTCTGTAGAGACCCGCAGAACGCCCGGTTCCGCCGACTTTTTCTCCGCCAGCAGACGCACCAGCATCTGCTCCCGGCCCTCCTCCTTGAAGGGCTCGGGGATGTTGGCGCGGATCCAGCTGAACAGCGCCGCCACCTTCTCATCATCCTCACGCAAACCGTTTTTCGCCGACTTGGTATCCGGCAGGGCCTCCGCCTGATCGCTGAGAATGTCGATCTGGGCGAGGAAGCGGTTCTGGCTGGGGTGCAGGGCCTTCCCCCAGATCTCGTTGTACAGTCCGTGCTGAATGGCGCGGCCGTTGATCCGGATCTCCGCGCCGCTGGAGGCCATGTTGGCCCGGTAATAGAAGGCGTTTTCCTTGCTGCGGCGGATGCTTCCGTAGCGGCAGCAGATGGTCACCGCCCCGCCGCCCAGATCGGTCTCCACCGGGGGCAGCTCCGTCATCTGGCCCGTCCCGCCAGTTGGGCTCCAACGCTCCGGTGAGCTCCCCGCCATCGGAAGCGCCGCTCTTGTCAACGGCGGTGAGGCAGATGGTGAACGCCTTGTCCCGCAGCAGGTTGGCGTAGGTGTAGCGCAGGGTCTCCCGCAGGTAGGCCGCCATCTGCCCAAAGGTAGGCTCCTCCTTTTTGGAGGCGGGCTTGAGGGTCAGGAACTTGTGCATGGGGCAGCGCACCCGCACCACCGTTCCGGTCCCGCCTGCCACTTCCCCGCTGCCGGGGATCATCGACACGGGCATGTGTATGTCATAGGGGCCTTCCGCCCGCTGGTAGCGGTCGTTGGCCACGTCCTCTGCCGTCCGGGTCTGGATGCTCCAATGCTGATCCTCCCCGGCGTTGATGGACGCCAGAGCGTGCTTGAGGCCCATGCCGTGCTCATTCAGAGTGGACTCGGCGCAGGAGCGGGCGGCAATGGTGAGGGCGGCGTCCATGTTCTCGATGCCGGTGCCGTTGTCCCGGACCATGACGTCCACATGGTCCCCCTGCTCCTCCAGCACGATCTCCACCCGGCCGCGGATCCCGTGGGCGCGGAAATTGGAAATGGGGTTGTCGATCAGTTCGCAGAGGGTCTGGCCGAAGTCCTTGAAGTTGCCAGAAATGCCGGCGAAAAACTCCTTGCCGTTTGGGGCGTTGTCGATGTTTCGAATGATGATCTCGCGCATAATAGTTCCTCCAAAAAAATGTTTTTTCGAAAAACAAAACGCACGGTGCAGGTCATTGCCCTACATCGTGCGGGAGGATCTTACAACATTCCTCTTGCCCCGCACGCCGAAAAAGGGTATACTGTTCCTATCGGTGCGGGGAATCCCGTTGTGTAGGTGGTCATGTCACCTGCGCAGGTGAAGGAGTTGGTCGCAACACTTCCTCGCTGCCGTGTTTTTTACTTTCTACGAGTAGTATAGTATATCTGCGTAAATACATCAAAGGCCAAAGGCACAAAAATTTGCACAAATATATATGTGCAGATATGTTAATGTGCATATATATGTTATCAACCGTTTTGTGCTATACTTCTTTTAAGTATTTGACCGGTGAGAAAGAGGTGGTAACTATGTCACCAGCCAGCAAAGCACAGCAAAGAGCGGTCAACAAATATATGAAGAAAAACTATGACCGTGTGAATCTTGTCATGCCGAAGGGGCGCAAGGACGCCATCAGGGCCCACGCGGAAAAGAACGGCGAAAGTCTCAACGGCTTCATCAACCGCGCCATTGACGGAGCCATGGAGCGGGACGGTCAGGCCGACAGCGACTGCTGAGCGGGCACGCCCGCGCAAACACCCCTTCTGCCTCGATGATTTTGAGATCCTTGTGATGCGGCTAAAAAGCCGCCTTGGGAAGGGCCTCTGCATGAGAAACTTAAATTTCCCCGAAGGAAACCGGCGTAAGGAGGACATATGAGCAGCATTGTTATTGATTTGCAGGATGAGATCTTGTCATCGAATTGTGACATTGTTCAGATACTCCGCCGTGCTCATGTGATCGCTGTCAAGCTTGGGCTAAAAGAATTTGACCAGTGGATATCCTATGAACTAAATGGCTATCCAGACCAGAATGTCTGCCCTGATTATCGTAAGATCAGAGGTACATTGAAGGCGTTTAATCCTTATCACGGCTGGATTCCGGCAGTAATTGCTGATGGCGAACTTGAAACAATAATTTGCGAGAAGAAGATATCCAACTCTATTTCCGAGATCATCACACTTTGCAAAAATCCTGAAAGCAGGTTGGTGTACGAATTCCCGGGTGAGCAGGTGGAGCATTTGGATCGCCTGTTCGGTTCACCTTTGCCCATGCGATATGCGCTTCATATTTCTGTGGCTTCCGTAATGGATATTATAGAAAAGGTCAAAAACACGATCCTTGAATGAACGCTTAAGCTCGAAGAAGAAGGCGTTCTCGGTGAAGGGATGCGGTTTAGTGACAAAGAGAAGCAAACCGCAAAGGCCCTCTCCCAGACGGTAAATAACTATTATGGGGCAACAAATGTGATCAATGCACCAAGCAAAGGTATGCAAATCGTGTCCGGAAATGAGCATGTGACTTTTTCCTATGATCAGGCGCGTGCAGCCATTTCAGAAATTGAAGCGGCCATTTCTCAGGAACAGCTGCAGAGTGAGGATAAAGACGCCGCCCTGGAAATGCTGATGGAAATCAGAGACAAAATAGCACAAGAAAAGAAGCCGGGTGTGATAAAGGCTCTGCTTGTTGGGCTGAAGGACTTTTGATAAATGCCGGAAGCAGCTTGGCGGCAGGACTGATCCAGACAAACATACAAGGTTTGTTCTAAAAAGAAAAACGGCCGCATGGGATATTACCTCATGCGGTCATTTTTTTGCAGAGTCTCCTTCTGCTTTACCACGTTTACTGGCTGCCGATGTAGAACCTGAGACGTTTGATTTGAGAGCTTTTGATCTCACTTCACACATGTAAAATGTTCGTGTCCCCGCGCAGAGCAGGAAACTTGTCCAGACAAAGCGGCTCTGCCTGCGCAAATCGAATGCTGCGAATGAAAGCAATGACTGGCGGACTCCGAGGCAGGCGGGTCAGCCAAAGGTGATTGCTGTCAGGCCATTTGCTCTCCCCTTCTGACAGCGTTGGCCTTGAGATGGAAAAAGACGCGGCTGGCTGCCGCGCCTTCAACCGTAGTTATTATTGCAGGAGATAGAAAAAGGTATAAAACCAGTGGGCGCTCATACCGGCCACAATTCCGGCGAGAGTATGAGAGAGAATGGCTTTTCCGGTGAATCGGGTTTCACCCAGAAGATCCATCATGGAAACGTGAGTGCTCAGATAGCCGCTCCAGCACATGCACATGGCTGTGAATACAGCGATATCACCGCAGTCGGCCAGTTCATTCTGTATTAAGGCGGGAATGATGCCCAAAGCGGCCCCGGCAGAGCCTAAAGCAGTCACCGGAACTGCAATGGACTCAGCACTGGAGAAGCCGAAGAGCGGCTGGAGAATACCAATTGAAATATCTGTTGAAATCTATGCAGATGGCACGGTCTACCTATTATTTTGAGTTGAGCAAGGCCGATCAAGTTGCTGTTCGAAACCATTGCTTGGCAGATGAAATCAAAGACATTTTCTCACAGCATAAAGGCCGCTACGGTGTGCGAAGAGTATATCAGGAACTGATAAAGCGCAGCCACAAGGTCAATCATAAGCGGGTACAACGGCTTATGCATACTATGGGGATTGGCAGGAAAGCGCCCAAAGGAAAAGTATCATTCCTACAAGGGCGAGGTCGGCAAGGTTGCTGAGAATATCCTTGGCCGGGATTTCAGCACGACAGCTCCTATGCAAAAATGGACTACCGATGTATCTCAGTTCGGTTTTTCGTGGGGGAAGTGTTATCTCTCTCCCATACTCGACATGAACACAAACGAAATCATTTCTTATGATTTATCTCAAAGTGCCAATATGGAACAGATCCAGAGAATGTTGGCCGGCGCCTTTACGAAGTTTCCCTCTGTAGATGGCCTGATCTTTCACTCTGATCAAGGGTGGCAGTACCAGCACGTGTACTTCAGGCAGGCACTTAAAGATCACAAAATCATTCAATCCATGTCAAGGAAGGGCAACTGTTACGACAATTGCATCATGGAGACCTTCTTTGGACGGATGAAAAACGAGATGTTCTACGGGCATGAAAAAGAATATTCCGCTTTTGAAACATTTGCCAAGGCTGTTGACGGCTACATAAATTACTACAACAACGAAAAGAATCCAAGAGAAAACAAAATGGATGCCTCCTACAAAATTCAGAGAGGCATCCATGTGCACCTAATTCAATTTTCATGTGTCCAGAATTCTGGGTACATATCACTGGAGTGCCTTCGCTTTTTGCTTCAATTTTTTTGTTATTCCGCTCTACCGCGCAGACGGTTGTTCCGGAACTGTATCCCTGATCGCAGTGGTTATACATGCCTGGCATCAGGAAAAGGAGACTTGACCGGTAAATGTCATGATCCCGAAAAACAGCAGAAACGCAGCCCACAAAAGCAGTAAGCTCCGCCGAAAACAGGCTTTCGGGGTCTGTTTTCAGTAATGCATTCAGGCTTAGCCGGGTCATAATATCCCACCACCTGCCGCCCCAGATCTCGCTTGCCGGACAGCGATTGATGACTTGAGTACCGATAGGTCGTGCCATTCACTGTGTACTCATAGGTCGGCAGATAGTACGTCTCCCGGCGCGGCCGATCGCTGCCGTCCTCCTGGTGCTCCCACCTTTCAACGACCGATTTCTCGATCCATACCACCTTCATCATCGTGGTGCCTGGGTACCGCCGCACGTCATCCTTGTATCCCTTCCATGCGCCTTTCCGGCGGCGAATCCCGAGCCATGCCACCAGTACAGCCCCGAGAAGAAAGCCGGTTCCTGCTGTGATATTCCGCGTATATTCTACGGGCCATGCCACAAGCGCTATCGCAAGAATGAAACCGATCACGATAACTTTAATACTCTTCATACGTCCTCCTTCCTGCCGCTATGGGCGGGAATCTCTTTTACGATACCGGCGGCTGGTTCTGTACCGCATCCACAAACAGAAGGGTCAAGTCCGATGTAAGCGGCGCAGGCTGCTGCCAGCAGGACGCAGAGGATGACGCAGACTGATTGAAGCGGTTTCCGCAAGTAACGGCGGAGAGAAAAATCCCCGACAGCGACAGTACCAGCAGCGCCGCAGCGAGCCAAAAGAGGCATACTGTCCACCTCCCTTTATGCGCCGCAGAATGCGTCGATCATATCCGTAAACCACCGCAGTTCACGGGCAAAGCGCTCCCGCAGCTGCGCCGGATTTTCACGGCCCTTGTCGAGATCAAAAAAAGCCGCGACCGCTGTGGACCGCGATATACAGCCTGCCATCCGAGTTAAGATTCACGGCGAATTTTCCGATGGAGGAATCCGCCAGCGCCAGAATCCGCTCCATCCGGCTGGGGGACAGGATGCGCAGAGCCGCCGCTTCATCGTCGCTGCTCAGATTGAAGCGCTTGTCGAAGCCCTCATTCCCTGTTTGGATGGTTTTGGAACGGAATAGCTTATCCATTTTGTCCCCGGCCAGATGGTCAGCCATGTAGGAAATTCCCGGTTCAACCGGCTCAGCATCCACTGACCGGTATAGACCTCCTGCTCGTTCTTTTCCCACATGCCGGTCTCCTCCCGCTGGAACTCACTGACTTCCGTCAGACGCACGGTGCACAGCTCCGTATTCAGGCCGTGATAAGTTCCGCGGATATACCCCACTGCCGCTGCAATGGGTGTGGCTGGGCAGGGGAATATTCGTGTCGTCTGCGTCCAAAAGGGGAGGAGCAGGGTTCATCTGTACGTTTTCAAAGGCAGTGCCCACGATGTCCGGCGCGATGGCAGTCGAAGGCCTGCCGGCCTGCCTTGTCCTTGGACTTGCCCTGCACCATTTGCCCCAGGCCGAGAACCACGCCGCCGATGACAACCAGCACAAAGTTGCCGCCCAGGATCATACCCGCCACAGCGATCACCCCGCCCAGCAGCGAAAGAATCTTGCCGCCCAGCTTGCCGCCCTTGCTTTTGCGCAGCTCCTGCGCCAACTGTTCATCTGTCATGTTCGTTTTCTGTTCTGCCATATTCTTCTCCTTATTCCGCCGCGCCCGTCAGGGCAGGGCTTTCCGTTATCAGATCCAGCAGATTGCCCATACCGGTCAGCGAGGCAGTGAACCACTTGCGGATACCGTCGATGTCCCGCAGATCCAGCCACTCCGGAACGCCCGCAAACACATACCGGGTGTTCAGAGCCAGCGTCAGATCGCCGTTATGGAGAATAAGACCGCACAGCTTGGCCGTGCCGGAAGATGCCTCCAGCTTCTGTACCAGGTCACGAAGCTGCGGCGTGACCTGATCGTCCGTCTCCCGGCCATCCGCCGTGTGAGCGGCAAAGTGCTTCCGGAAGGCGGCAGGGTCGGTGATGTCGTCCTTCTTCCGCTCCTGAAACATGTCGTTCAGGGCAATGTCCAGCGTCGGGTCACAGATGTCCTTGCAGCGGACCACGATGCCGCGGAACAGCGTCTCGGTCCGGGTCATCCAGTTGTCGTTGTCGGGGCCGGACTTTTCTTCCACGGTGCGGCGCAGCTCCACGTTGGCCGGCGGAGAACCGCCGCCCCTTGTGCTCGCCCTCGTGGAAGTCCGTCACGGTACACTCCGTAAAGGCGACCGCCGACAGATTTGCCGTCGCCAAGTACGCCCAGTCGATGGGCAGCGTGGCCGGCTCCGGCTCCGGGCCGAAGGCTTTTGTCAGCTCCGTGCGGAAGAAGCCGCCCAGCTGCTGCTGCATCAGGGCTTTTTTCTTCTTTTGGGCAGGCTTTGCCACCAACAGGAAAGCGCTACGCCGGGGAACGCCAAAGCGCAGACCAAAATGGGGTCACGCTGTATAAACATTGAAATACACCCGGCGATCACCAGTAAAACGCCCAGCGATATGCTGATGCTCTCCGTTCTCTGATAGCTTCCCAGCTTCTTTGACAGCTCGGCGTCCGTCATCCGCTCAACGCCCACCGCGTCAAAATCATTGCATTTCTTTCGCATAGCTGTCCCTCCTTAGTAGCAAAGGCTGAAATACAGGCTGCGGTAGGGGTCCACCGTGTCGATGTCCATGAGGGGGGCTTCGGGGGAAATGCTGTCCAGCTGCATGCGCTTGGCGGTATCCTTGTAGCTCCACGGCTGTGCCTCGGCGGCAAAGACCAGCCCATCATAGTCCTCGGGAAGATAGACGGCGTAGCTCTTGGTCAGAACCTGCGCCCAGTCCCCCACGTTGTACTGCCAGTTGGTGGAGTAGGCGAATTCAATGAGATAGCTGTTTCCCTGCCAGCTGACGGTGTGGAGATAGTAGTTGTCGCCCCGCTGGCTGTTGCCGTAAGCCGTTGCGGTGGTGAGCCACATGCCGGTGTAGAAGTCGTACAGCTCGCTGTCAGTATTGGTGATGTACTTCTCGGAAAAATACGGAATGGAGTCCTCCGGGATGTAGCAGATGGCATCAAAGTTCAGCTCACGAATGCCGTCGTGGGTGTAGTCGCCGTTTTTTGTGATCTCCCAATAGCAGTCACCGGTATTGTAGCCATCGCCAAGTCCCGAGTAGCTGCACACCCCGTCCTCCAGCAGGAAGGTCCCTCTCTCCACGGCGGCGTTGATCTCAAGGCCGTTTCTTGTGAAGTACGGCTCCTGAGACTGGATACCCTCCACAGGCAGGAGCGTGCCGTTGTTCACGCTGTCGATGAGGTCGCCGCTGACGGTGCGGTCCAGCTGTAAGGTGTCACCGCTGCCGTCAAAATGGAGCGTCACGCCGTTTTCGTCCACCCACAGCGTACCGTATTCGATGACATCGTCCTGGTCGTTCACAAATTCCCAGGTTGCATCATCGCAGATGCGCAGCCATAGGTTTTCCCCCTGGTACTCCCAGAGCCCCACATACTCGCAATGAGGTCCGGCACTGCCGCTGAGGGTGACGGTGGAGAATCCGGCTGATAGACATAGCGCTCCACTGGGGGTCCCACAGCCAGAGCATGGTCGCGTCGCCATGTTTTCATGGCCGAATCTCCACCAGTACGTCGCTCTCCTCGTCCCCGTTCTGATCGTCGAAGGAGATTTGGAAGGCGCTGCTGCTGATGTCCTCGATAGTCTCGGGAAAAGCCACGCTGTCAAACAGCACCTGCTCCTCCTGATCCCGGTAGAAGGCGGCGCTGTTGGGGTCTGCGGTCACCAGCACGTCTACGCTCTCGCTGTCGTGGGTGATAGTGCCGCTGCCGACTACCACGCCGGTGGTGCGCCAGTCCGCTCCCGCCACATCGTCCAGAATTGCCGCAGGCGGCAAGGCTCAGGCAGAGCGCCATGGCCAGCACAGGGATAAAAATATGCTTCCATCGATTCTTCATGGTTCTCCTTCCTTTCCATCACTCCATCATGTAGTAAACGCCCTCATCGCCCCAGACCAGAGAGTCCTCGTCAACCTCAAAGACCCGGTAAGAAACGCCGTCATACATGGTGGAGTCCGCATAATAGGTGCTTACCTCGTCCGTGGAGTAGGTGAAGGCGCCGCAGTCCATTTCCGCAGGCTCAGCGCCGGGAGCGCGCTGGTAATAGCTCCAGTTTCCATTACCGTCAATGACGATATAGGTCTCAGACGAAAGATCGCCGTCATAGTACCAGACGCCCTTGAATTCCGAGACATTCCGCTGGCAGAGGTCGGAATCCCAGCTCCAATAGGAGTCCGGGTTTCCGTCTAAACGGCCGTTCCAGTCGGGCACCTCGTCCTCCGAGGGATCGGGCTCGTCGTCCTCGGTGAGATGGCCGCCGTCCTCATACCAGAGGTACTCCATCCCTTCGCCGGGGTTAAAGTAGCCGTAAGCGGCGCAGTAGAGCTGACCGTCCTCCATGGCGATGCGGCTGCCGGAATCGTCTAAGTTGCTGTAGGCATAGATAGCCTCCCACTCCGGCTCATAGCGGAGGTAGCCGTCATCCACCACTTCACCGCTGAGGTAGAGGGTCCAGTTGCCCTCGGCGTCAAACTCCATGGAGTCGTAGTCGTTGTCCGCTTCGCCCAGCCAGATGCCCTCATAGCTGCTGAAATCGTTGACGGTATCTTCATTGAAGCCGCCTCCTAGGCCCTCGTTGGGATCATCCTGCGGGGCGATTTGTCCCTCCGTATTGCCGCAGGCTGTACACAGCAGGAAAAGCAGCAATACCAGTCCCGCCAGAAGATATGGCTTTTTTCTCTTCATGTGATATTCCTCCTCATTCTTCATCGCTCAAATACAGCTGCGAAAAAATATTTTGATAGGTCTCACCCATATCCGCCGCAGTATCGGGGGGTACGCAGAAGCCGTAAAGATAGGTACAAATGTCGGTGTCCATGACAAATACGGTCCATTCCCGGGTGTCTTCGTTCTCGCCGGCGGTATAGGTTACGATGTAAACCGGATAGCTTAAATTTTTGCTGTATTCCTCATGTTCTTCGGTGGACAACAGCTCATAAATACCCGCATCACTTAAAGACAGGGCACAGGCTGTCAGATAATCGTCCAGCTCCTGTGCATCCGGAACAAAGCAGCTTTGCTCCGCCGTATTGACCACAAGGAGCTGCCCGTCCTCGGTGATGTCCTCATAGCGGTAGGTGCCGTCGTCATGGTTCTCGGAGAGCAGGTTCTGCATATTGGTAAAGGGCAGCGCGCCACCCATCAGAACCGGGATGTCGTCCCGTGAGATCACATCACCCCGGCCGTCGCCGTCCGCAGCATAGGACTCCACGATTTTCTGGTCATAGACCTCCTTGTCATAAGCGGTGTCCAGGAAAAAGGGCAACGCTGAGATCCGGCGGCGCGAAAATAAGAAAGTCGCCGTTGTCAAAAACATGGGAGAGCTGGGATCATGGTCAGGGTTGATCGGCTCACCGTCCTCACCGTAAAACTGAAGGCTGAAGCCCTCGTTCAGCTGCCCTTCCGTGTATCCCCCAGGTCGATCTCGGTACTCTCGCCCTCCGCCAGTGTGGTCTCCAGGCGGTTTTCCCCCAGCCCTCCTCCGTGGTAAGGCTGATGCGGATATCCGCGATGGGGTAGGTGCTGCGGTTCACCACAGTGATCTGCATGGGATACTGCTTCGCACCGCAGGCAGCAAGGCTCAGACAGAGCAGCAATGCCAGGGCAAACGTCAAAAAGGGTCTTCGTTGTCTCATTTCCTTTTCCTCCTTCTTCCGCGGGGCTTCAGATGTCCCAACTATCCATCCAGTTTGCGCCCCAGTCAACAGCGGGATCATATGGTTCTTCGGGAATCCAGCCTGCGGGATAGATGAGGCCGTCTTCGTCGTGGTAGGCAAGGCCGTCTTCGCCGATGGTGTAATCGTTGCCCAAAAGGTAACGGTTCACGCCGTCGTAGTACCAGATATAGAAGGTGGAGTATTCGTCTTCATAAAACTCCGCGTTTTCCATATCCGTGTAGGCGTAGAAGTCGGCATCGCGGTAGAAGACGCCGTCAAAATGCTGATCGTCCCCGTAGCGGCCGAAGCGTTCGGCGGAGAGGGTGAAGCTGTTGCCGTCGTCACCGGGGCAGAGGTAGGCGCGCGTCCCGTTGTCGTAAAGATAGAGGCCCATGCCCTCGCCCTCGTCGTCCATGGTGCCGCTCATGGAATAGTCCGGCGAGCAGGCGATGTACTGCATGAGGGACGAGTTGATGACGATGGTCTCGCCCAGGGCATTTTGCCACATGCCGTCCCAGTTGCTTATGTCCCATTCGACGATCTCCGCCTCGTCGTCGCGGAGGAAGGTGTTTCGATGGATGGTGAGTCCGCTGCCCTCGCCGTTCCGGTTTGGCAGCAGCACGCCGTCATCGCGCAGGAGGAAAAGTTGTAGAGAAGACCGTTGAAGAAAATCATCGGCCGACCGCTCGCCTCGGACAGCTCGAATTCTCCGCGCCCGCCGAGTCCCCAGCGGTGCGGTAGGCGTAAAGCCCTCCGTACTGTCAAAGTATAACTTCGCGGTGCCGTCGATGCTCCACATCCCGTCGAGAAATTCCATATCCATGACGGTCTCATAGCCGCTTTGCGTATCGTCATTCGGTGTCGCCGCAGGCGGTCAAGCCCAGGCACAATGCCAGCGTCAGGAATAGGACAAGTTGCTTTTTCATCTCTCTCCTTCTCGCAGCCGCTATGCCATTTTTTGATAAAACTCGAACTCACTGCCCCAACGCAGCGTGTCATGGTCGAGGATGGTAAATTCATAACCCACATCGTCGAACTGGGAGGAAACGGCGAGATACATCTCCTCGGAGCCATCAGGGGCCAACTCGACGGTGCCGCTGTCCACCGTGGTGGGGTCGCCGTCGCCGCCGGGACGCTCCAGCAGCTCCCAGCCGCCGTTTTCGTCAAACACAAGGATGCTGGGCGCATCCGCCTCGGCGTCCAGATACCATGTGCCCGCCATCGTCTCAAAATCGATGTCGCCGATGTTCTCGCCCGGCGCGTCGCCGGTCATCTGCGTAAAAGTGCCAAGCTCGGCCACATGCAGCGCGCCGACCTCGTCGAACCAGCTGCGGTAGGCCACGCCGTCGTGCTCATTGTAGAAATAGTCGCAGTCATACTCCGGCACGAACTGAATGAAGCCGCTGGCGGTCACCTCTTCGTCCGAATCGTACAGCGCAAAGCGCACCTCGTCGCCATCGTCGTTGGTGTCGGAGATCAGCGTGCCGCCGTCCTCACCCTTCCACGCGCCGCCGTAGAGGTAGAGGTTCGACATCTGCTTGGAGTCTTTTACCAGCCCCTCAAAGGAATCCGGAACGCCATATAAATTGTAGTCGCTGCCGTCATCACCATAGTCTTCGTTGCTCTCGCCGCAGGCGGCAAGACTCAGGCACAGCACCAGCGCCAAAGCAAGAGACAGATATTTATTTAAGTGTTTCATCATTTTATTCTCCTTTTTCAGATAAGCGGAGTCAATGCTCCTGTTCCGCCATGGACAAGATCTCATCATGACTCAGCTCCACATCGCCGAAGCGGACAAAAATGCCGTTGGTCACAGCGCTGTTCCATACCCGCGCATCTGCCAGCGGGCGAAACCGGATCTTGTCCAGATACGGCTTCATGTCCAGCAAAAGCCGGCTACCGGACACAAAATCCACCTGCAAAACATGGTTGGGCAGCGGCGTGACGGCTGTGAGATACCTTCGGTTCAAGTGCGTGCCCTCCTTTCCGCAAAAATAAAAATCCACCGTACAAATATTGTACGGTGGATCGTATGGGATAACCATTAACCAAAGGTTAGGTCTTTTGCCAGAATAGTCCGGCAAGCCGCTTCCGCTTGGTTCGGGTATCGCCCTCCATATGAAGCTTGGAATAGATCTGGTTCACATACTGCTTGACGCTCCCCTCGGAGAGGTAGAGCTTTTCCGCAATCTCGCGATTGGAAAGCCGCTGCGCTATCAGCTCCACGATCTCAAATTCCCGCAGCGTCAGCACGTCAAAGGCCGCCGGGTGAGCGCTCGCCGCGTTTCGCGCCCCTGCCCCTTCGCCAAGCGCGGTGATCTTCACAATCAGGTCAGTTTTCCGTTCCTGCGCCAGCAGGGGCTTCAAATGCTCATAATTTTCCACGAACGGCATCACAAGGCCGTCCGGTGCGGCGCCAGAGAGGGCCTTCCCCAGCCATACGCGGGCTTCCTCCCTCTTTCCCAGGTGTTCATAGGCTGCCGCCGTCTGGATGCGGATGTGCAGGGCCACCAGTGCATAGTGCATGGCCTCGCACACAGCCAAAAGCTGCGCGCTGTGTCCGATGACCTTGGCATAAGCGTCCTGAGCAAGATACACCTGATTTTCGATCATCTCCATCATGGGCTTGCCCGGCGCGAGCATGTTGATATCGGAGAGGCGGTGCAGGGAGAAGATCTCCGGGATCATGTCCGTTTCGCCGCGCAGGGCATGGTAGTAGGCGCTGGTAGCACTCCAGAGGTTGATCCACGAGGCGTCATGATAGTGCAGAAGCTCCGCGTACCGCTCCTCGAAGGTGTACCGCTGCTCCACATCGGTATACAGTGAGAGCCGCCGCGACAGAAAATCGCAGCACAGCGCCATGTTGATCTGTCCATTGTCCTTCACTTGTGTGTAGGCACGTTCCAACTCAATGTGTGCATCCGTGAAGCGCCCCTGACAGAACAACGCCTCGGCGCGCATGATGGTCTCTGCGCCCTGCCCGTGATGGTTGGTGACCTTGTAGTAGTGGGGCATGCACTCGTCCATCTCCGCAAGCTCGCTTTCCATCGCTCCCGGCGCGCGGTGGAACATCATCAGGACAGACGGCGAGCCGAAGGTCCAGCCGCCGCTCGATTGGATGCTGATGGCGGGGCGGGACATCTGCGCGCTGGCGCTGCGGTGCAGACGGCTCATGGCGCTGATATCGTTATAGCAAAGAAAGCTCAGAATGAGGTCGCACTCCCCCAGCAGATTGCCGCGCTCTTCTGCGGACAGTTCCGGATGCTCTCCGATGGCCGTCAGCAGCAGCGCTTTCAGCTCCAGCATTTTCGGGATCTGCCGCCAGGTGAACATCCGGCGCATCAGCACCAGAATGGCAAAGGGGTAGGCTTTCAGCGTTTCGGCGGGGCATTTGTCCAGCGCCGTTCAGCACATCCTCCGGCTTCAGCGACGCCAGCAGGATGCCCGCATCGCTGCGGATGACCCGCAGCAGCGCGTCATAATTCCCGCTCTTCCGGTAAGCGGCGAGGGCGTGGAGATACTGCCGGTGCTGCTCATACCACAGGCCGAAGCGCTCCCAATAGCGCTGCTGCGTTTCCACCGACATCGCAAGAAAGCTGCGCTCGGCACACTCCTTCATCATGTGATGGAAGCGATAGGTCACGCCGTCCTGCAAACGCGCGACAAAGGCGTTCTGCTCGGTCAAGTGCAGAGAGAATCTGCCCCGCGTCCGCATCCCCTGTGATACACTGCGCCATTTCAACGGTGAACTCATCGGCAAGGCCCATTACCGCCAAAAACTCCCGCTGCGTTTCCGGCAGCGGATCGATCATAGCGGCGGTAAAAGTGGCGTAAATATCAGAGTTACGGCTGGGCAGCACGCCGCGCTCAGAGAGTGTCCGCAGATTCAGATATACGGCGGAAAACCAGCCCTCGCTCGAATAGAGTAGGCTCTCCACCTGCGCGTCGGAAAGCTCTGTGCCGCAGCGGTGGGCATAGACGGCAAGCTCCGTGTGGTTAAGACGCAGCTGGTCCGTGCCGATCTGATAGACCTTTGCCCCCAGACGCACCGCCTCTGCGGCGGGCAGAAAGCGGTCGCGGCTTGCAACGATCAGATGCACGTTTGAAGGAAGCCTGTTTGCGAGCATACAGAGAAACAGCGAGGCGCGCTTGTCCGTGAGCAGGTGGAAATCGTCGATGAAGAGATAGCATGGGGCGTATCATCTGCAAGCGCATGACAGAGATCGTCCACCAGCAGTCCGCCGCCAGCGGCGTCTGTAGGACAGGGATAGTCCCGCAGAATGTCAAACCCGGCCCGGGAAAACGCTTCCTGCACGCTTTTCCAGAAAATGGCAAGGTTGTCGGAGTATACGCTGATGCGGATGATACGCAGGGTCTCCACTTTGGCGCGCTCACTCAGATACCAGTTCACTGCCGTGGTCTTTCCGTAGCCCATGGGGGCGACCACGGTGGTCATGGCGCAGCGGGAGATGGGCCGCAGGCTCTCCTGCAGCCGCTCGGATATGTAAACGATATTTAAATTCCATTTCGGTTTCGGCATGGTTTCGCCCTCCGATGCGCTTCAACAGACTTCTTTGTCTATAATGGTTTGCGGTTTGCATGTAATTATACCGATTTTATCCGCAAGTGTAAACATCATCCGTATTTTTCTGCCTTTTCTGGCCGTAAAATTACAGAAGGAACGCCTTTATCCGGCCTGTCAAACAGCCGAGGCCGGGCGAGATGGCCAGCACAGGGAACTGCGTTCTGGTGAAAGGAGCGGGGGTTGCTTCACCCTTTGTGGGGTGACGAGGCAGAAGCGGTCTGCGCCTGCTGCCCCCTCCACAGTCTCCGGAAAGTATGGGCTTTCTCCCGCAAAAAATCCGACGCTTTTCAGCGTCGGATTTTTGCCGTTATAGGACAGTGAAACAGAAGAATGAAGAAGAAACCGGTTTGGGTACGCTCCGGTCCCTCAGTTGCCCGCGGTGTTCTCTAGCGGGAACGTCACGCTCCAATTTCCCTCCACAGGCCCAGCGGATGTGACAAACATCCCGTACAGCGCGTAAGTGTCAAAGGGCGTAGGCCTCAATACCGGTGAACACATAATCCTCATAGCTGCCCGTCCCCGCATCATCGAAGAAGGCCGCCGAACCGTCACACTCAATTTGCTCGCCGGTCTCCCGGTTTACCAGAGAAATAGAGCCGTGATTGTCCGTTTTGAGGATGTCCGCGTAGTACACCTGCACATGGAGCCATCCGTCCACATAGCCGATCCCCGTCAGGGTCACGCCGTCCACGGGAGATGCGATTGCGTCGCCCGGTTTCAGCACCGTCACGCTTTTTCCGCCGTCGGAGCCGAGCAGGTCCCCGCTCAGACCCCGGGGTTGGACCGTCTGCGTGGCGGAGGTCAGGCTGCCGCCCAGATCCACGCCGTCAAGGGTACCCTCCCAGGTTTTCTTGCCGCTCAACAGCTTTTGGACTGAAAACGTCAGCTTCTCGCCCTCGATGCTCTGCCGGTCCCACTGTTCAAGGGTCACAAGAAATGTGGCGGTGTGGGTGTCCGGGGCGTAGTTGACCAGCTTACAGTGGCCCGTGCAGTCAAAGGGCGTGTGGAGCCGATAGCTGTCGAAAAGGTCCACCGTTTCATCGAAACGCTCGTTCCTGTCAGGTCCTCCAGTGAGAGATAGATCTCGGCGGTATTCTCGTGGATGTAAGCCGCCGTCACCTCCATGCGGATGCCGTTGTCTTCGCAGGACCGCTGCACCGGCTTGAAGAACTGGGCCGTGGCGGGGGAGACAGCGTACAACAGCTCGTAAAACGCCGGACTGAAGGCCGCCATGGCGGGGACGGCCAGCACGCAGACCAGGCAGAGGCAGGCCGCCAGCGTCCCCCACTTCGCCCAGACGCTTTTCCGCTTGTTCGGCGCGGTGTCCGCCGCCTCGATATAAGCGGGGTCGATCAGTTCCATCTTATCTAACAGTTCATTTCCTCTCATATTGTGTAACCCTCCTTGTTCAGATACTCTCGCAGCCGGTTACGGCAGCGGAACAGCGTTGTTTTCACCTTGCTTTCGGATATGCCATAGCGTTTGGCAATATCGGCCACGGAGTCCAGAAACCAGTAACGGCGGACGAAGATGTTCCGTTTTTCCTCATCCAGTTTGCCGAGAAAGTCATTGATGGCCGTCCGAAGTGCCAGATCATCCATGCGGCCCGAGCTGTCATCAGGCGCCGGGATGCATTGCTCCATTTCCGCACTGAGCTCACGGATAAAAGCGCTGCGCTTCAGGCGGCTGCGGTCACGGCAGCAGTTCAGGGAAATGTGCCGGGTGATCCGGGCGAGGAAGGCGTAGAAGTGATCGCTTGGCTCATGGGGCGGGATTGTGTGCCACGCCTCCATGTAGGTGTCGTTTTCACATTCCTCGGCCGTCTGCAAGTCATTGACGATCCCGTAGGCCAGCGCGCGCAGACGGCTGCCGTATTTCTCGGCGGTCTGCCGGACGGCTGTCTCGTCACGCCGCAGGTACAGCGCGACGATGCTGCGGTCATCCATGGCGTTCATCTCCTTCCGGTTTCGATGGAAGGGCCTTCACCCATATAAGCACCCTTTGGGGCAGTCAGGTTACACGGTTTCAAAAATTATAGCAAAATTATCCCCGTTTCGACAGCAAACGGGGATAACAACGTGTCGAAAAAAGCCTTTTCTCCCCGCTGAGTTTGTTTTTCAGAACTTTATAAAAGTTCTGAAAACTTAAGATTTTAATGGCGTAGGGAAAAGGCGGCGCCGCCGGTGGCGGATGAGGCAAGCCTGTTTCGAGGAAGGCTCCCAATCAGCGGATATGAAGTATCCGCTGATTGGCAGCCGACGGTGTATCCCCTTCTTGGGTTTCCCGCGCACACCCTTCCTTACCGTCGCGGAGAATTTGCCACTTTATTGACAGTCTCGGGGATAACAGAGTTATGTTTGTTTTTTACGATCATCTTTCCGTTTGATGAAAAGCATGATATAATTTCAACTGCCCGATGTGCTGCTTGGGAAACCTGCGATTTTCTGAGGACCGGGCAATTTGAAACACATCTGCCAACGCAGTTTAACTGGCCGGTCGGAAAGGAAGTGAGGTCCCCATGCGCGGAAAACGGGAACTGCCCCGGAAGCGCCCGCCGATCCTGCTGTTTGTCCTGATCTTTGCCGCAGGCTTCCTCGCGGGGACACTTTTCTGGCACTTCCACCCTTCTGGTACGTCCGTTCCATCAGGGGGAACGGTCACTCTGCCGGAGGGCCCTGCGGAAACGGACGTCTCCTCGGAGCCGGAAATTCCCCCGGCCCCGCCGCAGGATGAAGAACCGTCTGCCGAACCGACGCCCTTCGTCATCTCCTTTTTAGGGGACTGCACCCTGACCTCAAGTCACCATACCAGCCACTTTGAAAAGTTGGTGGGGATGATTACGCTTATCCCTTTTTCCAACGTGGCGGAGCTTCTGCTGGCCGACGATCTGACGCTGGCCAATCTGGAATGCTCCTTTTCCCCCGCCGTCTGGAATCCGACTCGGAATATGCCTTCTGCGGAGATCCCAACTATGTGCAGGCTCTGGTGCTGGGCGGTGTGGAGGCTGTCACCCTGTCCAATAACCACACCTGCGATTTCGGTGATGCTGGCCTCCGGGACACTGAGGCCGTGCTGGCGGAATATGGCGTTGCTGGGATCCCCGGCAATCAGGGGCAGTGTTTCGAACTACGTCACGACAATGGGGACACTCTGCGGCTGGGGGCCTACGTCCACCCCTTCAACGACTCCGCCAAGCAGATGGAGGATGGCTGCAAACGGCTCAGGGATGAAGGCGTGGACATCCTTGTGGCCTTTATGCACGCCGGGGCCGAAAAAACCTACATCCCCACCAAGCGCCAGACGGCGCTGGCCCATGCCGCCGTGAAGGGCGGCGCAGATGTGGTGGTTGGGACCCACCCTCACGTTTTGCAGCCCATAGAAGTCTATCAGGGCAGCGTGATCCTGTACAGCATCGGCAATTTCTGCTTCGGCGGCAACCGGAATCCGTCGGACAAGGACACAGTCATTGCCCAGCTCACTGTGTCCGGCACCGGCGGGGACCGCTCGTGGGAGATGTCCTATATCCCCTGCTGCATCAGCAGCGTCTCCAACCGGAATGATTACCGGCCCACCCCCTACCCGCCGGATACGGCGGCCTACCGCCGCTGTTTTCAGAAGCTGGACGGCACCTTCCGTCCCCCGGCGCCCAAGCCTGAGGCAGCGGAGGCCACCCCTCTGCCGCCGGAACCCACGCTCGATGCAGAACCCCTCTCCCCCCTGCCGGACGGCGGCGTGATCGGTGACCCCCCAGCCAAACCGGAAGAAGAATACGCAAAAAGAGCCGCATTCGCGGCTCTTTTTGTTGTGTCAGTTCAAGTCTGAATCGTTGATTCCGGCGTTACTCCGCCGCGCTTTCCAGCTTCTTGGCCTCCACAATGAACTGCTCGATGGCGTTCTGCTCCTTCAGCTCCGCCAGAACGCCGTTGATGAACTCGGCCAGCTCCGTGTTCCCCTTCTTGACGGCGATGGGTAGCCGTCACTGGTCTCAGGATGCCGAGATCCACGGCGGCCAGATCCTCCTTGGCATCCGCATAGGACAGCACGGTCATATAGTCCAGAAACACAACATCCAGCTTTCCGGCCTCCAGCTCCATGACCAGATCCTGCACCTTGGCAAGGCCGACCGTGGTCTCCTCGCCGCAGTAGGTAACGCAGTTGTTATAGGGCTTGGAGCCGGTCTGCGCGCCGCCCTTGGCCCCTTTCAGATCGTCAAGACTTGCGTACTTGTCCGCGTCCTCAGCCCGCACCAAAATCAGGTTTTTGGATTCCAGATAGGGATCGGAGAAATCGGTGGTCTTGCGCCACTCCTCATCCGCGGTCAGGCCGGCGATGACCAGATTGAACTCGTCATTGGCAAGGCTCATCAGCAGATTGTCAAAGGACATATCCACAATTTTCAGGGATACACCCAGCTTGTCGGCAATGGCCTGAGCGATCTCCATGTCAAAGCCCACGATGGTGTCTTTCCCGTCCACCTCCGTATGGAACTCATAGGGTGGGTAGTCCACGGAGGTGCCGACCACCAGCTCCCCCTTCTGCTTGATCTGATCCAGTGCGGACGAGGCCGCATCCTCCTTGCCGGCGCAGGCCGTCAGGGACAGCAGCGTTACCAACGCCAGCAGCAAAGCAATCGCTTTTTTCATGCTATTCTCTCTCCTCTTTTCGTTTTCGACCGGGGCGTTTATTCCCACAGAGGCTTGTCCCACAGCTTGACCTTGGTGCCAAGGCCCAGCTTGACCGCGTTCTGGTACAGAGCGTAGGCCACGGTGATGTCCAGCGCGCCCAGACCCAGAGAGCAGGCGTAAATGAACTGCTCGTCAGAGGTTCTGCAGGGCTTGCCCAGCACCAGGTCGCTGGTTTCCAGCACTTCCTCCTTGGTGATCTCACCGGCGTCGAACACCTGCGTGATGGCCTTGTTCTTGAAGGTAATGATCTGCTTCCAGTAATCCACCACATTCACATCCGCAGCCTTTACTACGTCCGTCGTGGCCTCGTTGGAAACACAGACGATGGCGCTGTGGGGCTTCACCCAGCTCTTGTCGATGAAGGGCGTTCTGGCGGTGGTCTCGCCCACGATCAGCTGGGACTTTGCCGCTGCCGCCTTGCTGTCGGAGGTGGGGATGATGGTCACGCCGTACTTGCCCTCGGACTCCTTGGCCATCTGCTCTGCCTTTTCCAGATCCAGATCGCAGAGGTAAATGGTCTTGATCGTGGGGATCGCCTCGCAGATCGCCATGATCATGGTCCGGCCAATGACGCCCGCGCCGATCAGCGTCGCGGTATCCGTGTCGGAGGGGCACAGTATTTCGCCTGCAACCCCGCCACAGCGGAGGTCCGCATGGCTGTGATGATGGTGCCGTCCTGAATACAGAAGGGCAGGACCGTGACGGGGTCGCTGAGGATGGAAATGTCGATGCCGTAAGGGATGCCGGGGGTAGTGGCGTTCTTCTTGGACTCGGCGGCCCACTTGATGCCGGCGATATTCAGATCACCGCCGATATAGCTGGGCATGGTGTTGAAGAAGGATTCCCACTCCGTCCCTTCCGGAATGCCCAGATGGACCTTCGGGGGATTCTGGATCTGGCCCTGCCCCAGCATTTTATAGGTATCCTCCGTGATTTTCAGGATCATCTTCATATCCAAAAGACCGGCCTTGATCTGGTCTTCCTGCTGCAGAAACAGAATTTCGGGATTGATCGTACCTAACATAATAAATTCCTCCAATTTTTTGTAAGCCGGCTGATGCGGCTGTGTTGATTCAGATTACATGGATGACCTTGGACAGGAAGTCCTTGGTCCGTTCATTCTGCGGGTCCTCAAAGATCTGCTGGGGCGTGCCCTCCTCGGCGATCACGCCGCCGTCCATAAAGAGGATGCGGGTCCCCACCTTTTTGGCGAAGCCCATCTCGTGGGTGACCACAACCATGGTGACGCCCTCCTTCGCGAGGTCCTGAATGACCGAGAGCACCTCCCCACCATTTCCGGGTCCAGCGCGGAGGTGGGCTCGTCAAAGAGCATCACGTCCGGCTCCATCGCCATAGCACGGACAATGGCGATCCGCTGCTTCTGTCCGCCGGACAGCTGAGCGGGATAGGCATCCGCCTTGTCCTCCAGACCGACGCGCCGCAGCAGCGCTCTGGCTTTTTCCTCTGCCGCCGGAGCCGGGACCTTCTTTACCTTTTTCAGGGAGATGGTCACATTCTCCAGGATCGTCAGGTTGTTGAACAGATTGAACTGCTGGAACACCATCCCCACCTTTTCCCGGTGCTTATGGACGGCGTAGCCCTTGTCGGTGATGCAGCTGCCCTCAAAAATGATCTGGCCCTCCGTGGGGGTCTCCAGCAGGTTCAGGCATCGGATGAAGGTGGACTTTCCGGAACCGGAGGGTCCGATGACCACCACGACCTCCCCCTTTCGGATGGTGGTGTGGATACCCTTGAGGACCTCCAGATCGCCGAAATTCTTTTTCAGTCCCTTGATCTCAAACAGAACGTTGTCAGCGGTCACTGCACTTCATCCTCCTCTCAAAAGATCCAGCCCCTTCCCCAGTACGATGTTCAGGGTCAGGTAGATGATCCCCGAAATATAGTAGCAAGGCAGCGGGTTGTAGGTGCCGCTGATCGCGATGCCGTTGTTGTACATCAGGTCGCCGACGCCGAGGTACTGGATAATAGACGTCTCCTTGATCATGGTCACAAACTCATTGCCCAGCGCCGGCAGAATGTTCTTGACCGCCTGCGGCAGGATGATGTTCACCATCGCCTGTGTCCGGGTCATGCCGCAGGACAGCGCAGCCTCCGTCTGTCCGAAGTCCACCGCCTGAATACCGGAACGGATGACCTCCGCCACATAGGCGGTGGAGTTCATGGACAGGGCCAGAATACAGGGCATGACCCGTGCCAGCTCCACGCCCAGAATGGAACCCTCCGGCCACGGAATGAAGTGAAGCTGATAGTAAACGATGTACAGCTGCACCAGAAGCGGCGTTCCCCGGATGACGGTGATGTACAGCTTGGCAAACCCGGCGCACAGCCTGAATTTCGACAATCGCAGCAGCGCGATGAGGCAGCCGAGGACTGTGCCCAGCAGAACGGTGATCAGGGAAACGATGACGGTGGTCTGCGTTCCTCGGAGGAAGTATTGGTAGTAGTTCAAAAATATCTCGGTAATGCCCATGGCGTTCTCCTCCTTCTCGCTTGCACCGTTTGTGTGCTTCGGATGAACGGATTGTATATTTTCTCACGCCAAAAGTCAATGGTAAATTTGCAAAAATTCGTATAATTATTCAATTATTGTAAATATATACGAGAATATGGCTGTATACACTGGAAGTATTTGTATTTCATGCGTATAAACGCATAGTGGGTGCTATAAGCAAACATAAATGTTATGCAGTATATTTGCATTTGTATACATATTATGCGTATATACCGATATATTGGGCATCGGAGAAACAGCGCCGTCCTCACGAAGCGGACCGTCACTCCAACCATCCCGAAAGCGCAACGGAACCGATGTGACAGCAAGGCCATGCACGATCCTCCCCTTCTCGTTCCGGGCTTTTGAAGCCCCTGAAGCAAACACAGCCGCAGCGCCCCCCTCTTGATTTTGGGAGCGCCCGCGATTGCGTATATCTTCTAATAAACAGAAGCAGGTCCGGGAGGTTTCTGTGCGTTTCATGGTAATTGGCGGCGAGCCCCCGAAAAAGATTGACATTCGGCAAAATGCCTGCTATTCTTTAAGCAAGTAAATTACTACTTGGCTAATTGGAGAAAGAACATGAAACCGATCGAACGTTTTCTGCGTGAGACAGACCGCGTGCCGCTCATGCCTATGCCAACGCCCCTGCACCCCATGCATTACCAGCCTTCAGGAAAGGACGTCAGCCTCCTCATCAAGCGGGACGACATGACCGGCGTCGGTCCGGGCGGAAATAAGATCCGCAGCCTTGAGTTCCTCTTGGGGAAGCCAGATCCAAGGGGGCTTCCAAAATCCTGGCGGCGGGACCGGAGCAATCAAATCTATGCGCTCTGACC
>VOFC01002076.1_pt1 | contig 31173 bp, 56 predicted proteins | sample 5384161 | NCBI WGS metagenome assembly VOFC01 (sample SAMN12384722, study PRJNA508395) | human gut metagenome | isolation source: healthy gut B | host: Homo sapiens
CGTTGACTGGTTTCAGCACATCAGCGCAAAGTCTGGTGTTGTAGCCGAAGTAACCATCTTTTTTGCTCCCCGCAGAATAAACTGAGCTAATCTGGTTGGCAGCTGTTCATAGTGAATGAAATTTTTCCTGATATGCTCTGCCAGATACGAGCAGGCGTAGTTGAGAAACTTTGTATCTTGGTGAAGCGCCTCCCGTATAGATCCACGGAAAGACTCAGATACAGGCAGGGGGTCAGCGCTTCAATGGTGTTAATGGCGGGCTTATTCCAAAGAGCGGAAGTAAGTCCTAAAATGTTGGGGACTCTGATACTGCAGCTCGCAGTGCAGTTTTCCGCTTTTAGAAACGCTGGAGGCTATGGCAAGGTGCCCCATCCGCCAACAGCTGGATCTCCGGATAGATCTCACCGCTGTGGCACTAGGGTTTCTCCTGCCTCACAACGCAGCAGGACAGAGCATTTCTCCAGATCAAGCGAGAAATGCTCTTGAAAATGGTGTTTTCTATCAGTGCGCGTTTCAGCGCAGGATCATTCAACTGGATCATAGCAAACATTCCTTTAGAAGGTGCAAAAGTAATCGTTTTCTTCTTGCGCAGCCATATTTCTTAGTAATAGTAAAGATAACATAGGTTTATAAAAAGTAAAGGGATGACAAAACATTATCTTTGGAGAAACAAAAAGGGGGACGTTTGTCCTTGAGGAAAAAACAAATTTTGGGAAGTCCTTTTTGTTTGCACGGTCGCATCAAAATTCCGGGAAACCGCAAAAAAGTTCGGCGAAAAGAACGTGACATATGTCATTTATTTTTAGCCGTCAAAGAACTATGATAGCAAAAAATTAATTTTAAGTTTAGTGTTGCAAAGCAGTAAAGTGTTAAAGCGTTTGAGATCTCAAGCGCGAGGCTGAAATGCATTGATTCCGTTTAGAAGTGGAAATGCACAGAGGAAAGGTGGGTATCAACCATGTCAACACAGGTACAATTCAGGATTACAGCATGGGTTTTAAGGACGATGACGGAAAGGTCTACAACCTGATCGACCATCTGAATATGCAGTTGGACGAAGGAAAGGCTTTGGGAATCGTAGGCGAATCCGGCTGCGGCAAAAGCATGACCAGCCTTTCTCTGATGCGGCTTCTGCCGGCTGCGGCCTCTGTGCAGGGAGGAGAGATCCTGCTCAATGGAGGATCTGCTGAAAAAGTCTGAGCCGAGATGGAAAAGATCCGGGGAAAGCAGATCGCAATGATCTTTCAGGAGCCAATGACAGCGCTGAATCAGTCATGACGATCGGCAAGCAGATTGGCGAATGTCTGAAGCTGCACCATCCGGAAATGAAGGAAGATGAGATTCGGAAACAGGTCTGTGAGGCGCTGAATGATGTGGGCATTGCCAATCCAGAGACCCGGATCGATCAATATCCGCATGAATTTTTCCGGCGGTATGCGCCAGCGGGTAATGATCGCCATGGCCATTATCAACCATCCCGCCATACTGATCGCCGACGAACCGACCACCGCATTGGATGTAACGATCCAGGCGCAGATCTTGGATATCATGCGCCGCCTGAAGGGATCCTCCGGCAGTCTGATGCTGATTACGCACAATCTGGGGATCGTTGCAGAGATCTGCGAGGAGGTGGTGGTGATGTATGCGGGCCGTGCCATTGAGCGTGGCACACTGAAAGCGATTTTCGACAACCCACTGCATCCCTACACCCAGGGACTGATGGCCTCCGTACCTACTATGCGCAGTGAAAAGAAGCCGCTCTACACCATACCCGGCACTGTGCCTACTGTGTATGATTTTAAGCGAGGGGTGTCGGTTTGCGGATCGCTGCCAACACTGCACGGAGGAGTGCCGCAAAAAAATTCCACCGGTAAAGCGGGTGGGCGAAGACCATATCGTTCAATGCTGGATGAACTTTGAAGGGGAGGAACCGTACCATGAGTGAAAAAAAAAGGAAACCCCCTATTTTGAAAGCAGAACATCTGACTAAGATGTTCCCTGTGAAAAAGCGAAAGCTGATTGAAAACAGAGATACGTACACGCCGCAGAGGATGTCAGGTTTCGAAGTCTATCCCGGCGAGGTGCTGGGAATCGTGGGAGAATCCGGTTCCGGTAAGTCCACGTTGGCCCGAACGATCCTTGCGCTGACGCCCTCCACCTCCGGGCAGGTGTTTTTATCAGGGAGAGGACATTACGGACTTCAAGGTACCTGCCAGCGAAAAGCGTCGCCTGCGCAGCGAAATACAGATGATCTTTCAGATCCCTACGCCAGCCTGAACCCGAAAATCCAAGATCGGCAATGCGATCGCCGAGCCAATGCTGCTTCACGGTCAGGCATCCAGTTATGCGGAGGCAAAGGAAAAGATCCAGCACCTGCTGGAAGTCGTGGGGCTGCAGCCTGCGGTGTTCGACCGATATCCCATGAGTTCTCAGGCGGTCAGCGGCATATCGGCATCGTCCGGGCCTTGGCGGTGAATCCAAAGCTGATTTTTGCGATGAGTCTGTTTCCGCACTGGATGTTTCCGTACAGGCGCAGATTTTGAACCTGTTTCAAAGTCTGAAGGAGCAGTTTCATCTGACTTATGTGTTCATTGGCCACGATTTGGCTGTGGTTCGCTATATCAGCGACCGGGTCATGGTGATGTACTCTGGGCAAGGTCATGGAGATCGCCCCTGTACAGTGAACTGACGGGGACAATATCCACCCATATACCCGGGCTCTGCTTCCGCTGTACCGGAGTTTCCCAGCATTGCGCTCCACAAGGAGCGGATCCTGCTGGAGGGAGATATTCCCAGTGCGGTAGATCCTCCGGCAGGCTGCCGATTCTGCCAACGCTGCTTCATGGCAAAAGCCTATTTGTTTCGAGCAGGAGCCGGACATGAAAACGGTGGGGCCTGATCACTGCGTGCGCTGTCACTTTGCAAAGGAGGGTTGATCGATGGTTCGTTATCTTCTGAAACGTCTCGGGCGGGGTATTCTGACGATCCTGCTCTCCGTGACGCTGGTATTCTTTATTGTCCGCGCTATGCCCTCCAATCCCGTAGATCTGATGGTCAGTCCCCAGATGTCCGAGGAGGCGCAGCAGGCGCTGATCGAGGAGTTCGGCCTGACCAGTCGAAGCTGACCCAGTACGGCCTCTATATGAAGGAATTGCTTCATGGCAACCTGGGAAGCAGCTTTTTGCCAAGCGAATTCCGGTTTCCCAGTATATTGCGGAAAAAGCTGCCTTGGACGCTGCTGCTTTTTGGCGGCAGTCATGCTGATCGTCATTCTGATTGGCATCAGCGTGGGCTTGCAATACGCAGCAGCCCACAAAGGAAAACTTTCGGACCGGGTGATCAGCGTGCTGGTGACGATGGGAATATCTGTGTTCATTCCATTTATGGCGTTCCTACTGTTGTACATTTTTCCTTTTTGCTGAAGCTGCTGCCTACCGGCGGCGCGTATACGCCGCCCAAGCGGCACCGGCTGGTCTTATTACGGCGACGTTGCCAAGCATCTGATCCTTCCCGCCATCGCCCTGTCCATCACCAACCTTGCCAATGCGGTGCTGTATACCCGCAACAGCATGATCGATGCTGCATAGAGGACTATATTCGCACCGCTTACGCCAAGGGAAATAACAAGGGGCGTGTACTTCGTGTCCATGCGCTGAAAAACGCACTTCTCCGATCCCCACTGTGACGGTCATCGGTATGCAGATCGGATTCATGGTGCGGCGCCACGGTAACGGAAACGGTATTTCTCCTGGCCGGGCATCGGTCGGATGGTCTATGACGCCAGAATGCGCTGGATTACCCGGTGCTTCAGGGTGCGTTTCTTGGTGATGGCGGTAGCCGTGGTAATCATGAGCTTTCTCACTGACCTTGTGGTCGCTTGGCTGGATCCCCGAATCAAAGCTAGGAGGTTGATTATGAAAGAACGAAAAGGCTTCCTCTATTATTTTGTACGTAATCGCAACGGTAATGATCGGTATGATCGGCGTCTTGCTGATTCTGCTGATCGGTCTGGTGGGGCCGATGCTGATTGCCAAACCAGATGGCTTCTACACGCAGATACTTCAGGCTCCCAGCGCTCTGCACTGGCTGGGGACCGATAACATTGGTCTGGATATTTTGCAGAACTTGGTCTGGGGGTGCTCGCACCTCGCTGTACGTTTCCGCTATGGCTATTCTCATTGCCGGCGTGATTAATACCGGTGGGCCTGCTGTGCAGCTATAATACCGGCTGGCTCCGGGAAGTGATCGACATTGACATTATGACGCTGCCCATGCCGCCGCTGATGATTATTATTGTGCGGTAATGGGAACCTCCATTACCAACGTGGCGATCATTCAGGTATATTCTCCTGGCCGCAGCTGGCCCGTGTAACGAAGAACAGCACCATGAAGATCCGGGAAATGCAGTATATTGAGGCCTGCAGTCTGGGACTCTCCAAGCCCCCGGATCACTTTTCAAACACATACTCATCAACGCTACCGGGCCGGTGTTCGTCAATAGATGACACTGGTGATGGCCTCCGCCGTGTTGACGGAAGCCAGCCTGAGCTTTCTGGCTTGGGTGATCCGACCACTTGGGCTGGGGACCATGCTCAAGCGGGCGTGGGGGCAGAACGCCGTGATCCAGCTCCCCCAATCCCTGGTGGTGGTGGCTGCTGCCCAGCTTTAGTGCATCGTCGTGTATGTGGTTTGCTTTCAATTTGCTGGGAACGGCCATCAAACCCAGTCTCAGCCCCTAAATCCAGAGAGAGTGATTAGAAAGGAGTAGAAACGTATGTATGATTATCTGATTAAAAGCGGTGGTGGTAGTGGATGGCTCCGGAAAGCCTGCTGTTAAAGCAGATGTTGCGGTAAAAAGGTGACAAGGTTGCCCGTATTGCCCTGATATTCAGGAGCCTGCTGCCGAGGTATACGATGCCGCCGGAAAAATACGTGATTCCCGGCCTTATCGACCCCCACGTTCACGAGGAATGGTATTGCTTTGACGATGGGCGCTATGAGTCCTATATATCCGTCAGGGGCGTGACCACGCTGGTGAACGGCAATTTTGCAGCAGCCACAGTATTACCCGGACATAAAAAGAAGGAAGTATTTGGACTATTATCATGGGAAACGGCCTTGTGGGCTGAAACAGTATCCAGCGCTATCTGCGGGACTGGCCCGACTGGCATGATTTTGAGGGGGTATGCTCAGGCCGTGGAACAGGTGGGGAACCAACTGCAACTTTGTCACCCCTGTTGGGCCACAGGCAGTATCCGCCAGTATGTGATGCATGGTGCCTATAACCTTGGGCGCCGGACGAGCTGGAGCAGGCACAAATCGAAAATATCATCCGCCACAACATGGATCAGGGCGCCTGGGGTATTTCCTTCCGGTCTGGACTATGTCCCCAGCCCGGTATGCCTCTATGGAGGAACTGTGCAATGTAGTCAGTCAGATCAAACGATATGACGCAGTTTCCGCAGCCCATCTCCGCCACCAGATCGGTATTCCCGAGTCCACTGCGGGAAATTCTGCGAGGTGGGCCGCCGCACTGGTGCCAAGATCCAGATCTCCCATCTGGCTTCCCCTGTGCCCGGAGGCATATGACATTGCTCTGAAAAGCCATCGAAGAAGACGGTGTTCGCGCCCGGATCGATGTGATTCCCAGCAGTGTGGGACACTGCACCGGCAAGGAAAGCGGATGCTGCTGTTCACCATGGCCTCAGTGACGAGCTGTTCAGTCAGGGCATTGAGGGTGTTAAGAGGGCTCTGCACGCCTGAGGGCCGGGCAATGATCAAGAAGGACAACTATACCTTTGCCGGTCCCTAAGGACAAGGTCTATATCGTCAACTCCGATGATCCCCATCTGGAAAACCGATCTGTCGGGATATTGCGCGGGAGCAGGGGGCATCGACGAGATGAGTGCATGCTGGATCTGCTGGGGGATGAGAAGAACTATGTGTTCTGGCTCAACGCACCCGCCGCCAATGTGCCCAGCAACTTCATCGACCACTGTGAATCCATCGTGAAGAATCCCTATGTTTCCGTAGGCAGCGACACCATCATGGAATCGCGGATCCTTACGATTGGTTGAGATCCGACGCCGGGGCGGGTTCGCCATCTTCGCCCAGATGTATGTGGGTAAGGGCGTTCCCTATGAAGAGGTTGTCCGCAGAAATACCAGCATGGTGGCCGATCACTTTCGGCATCTATAAGCGGGGCCGTCTGGTGGAAGGCAATTACGCCGATATCGCCCGTGATCGATCTGCCCAAACTACCGGTATCCGGAGATGGATCAGATGCAGTACAAAAACACCGCAGATGAATGCCACCGGCTGCGATCTGGTGCTATGCAACGGCAAGGTCGAACTGAAAGACGGTGACCTGCTGAGAACCTACGCAGGTCGTGTCCTTCGGAAAAATGCCCAGGGCTGAGTGTCAGCCCAATCAATTTCAAACGTTGCAGTGAAGCTGTGATGAAATATTACTGGAGGTAACAATATGAAAAAAATTTCTTGCACTCGTGTTGTCTCTCTGCCTGGTGCTTTCCCTGGCAGCCTGCGGCGGAAAGCCGGCGGATGATGACACTGCCGAAGGTTCCAAGACCGGCGGCACCGCCAAGGTGGGCCTGAACAGTGCTCCCGTGAGCATGAATATCTGGTGCCAGAATGACCTGAATTCTGCAACCATCATGAATCTGGTCTGCCCCAACCTCGTTACCATTGATGATGACGGCAACAAGTATGACTATTTGACTGAGTCCTCCGAGTCCAACGAGGACTGCACCGTCTGGACCATCAAGCTGAAGGAGCTCTACTGGAATGATGGTACCCCCCGTCACTTCTGCGGATCTGCTGTTCACCGCCAAGTACGGTGTGGAGCATCACATCGGCTTCTTCGACAGCTACTATGGTCTGGTGGATTTTGAAAAGTCCTCCTGCCCGGATGAGCGCACCGTGGAATTTGCTCTGACTTCCGGAAACGTGAACTTCTGGAAGGGCGCCGGCAACTGGATACCCGTGATGCGTGAGAGCGAGTGGTCCTCTGTGGAAGAGCCCACTACCTATTCTTACTCCGGCGCTGGTTACGGTCCCTACTATGTTTCCGAGTGGGTGGACGGCGAGTATGTCACTCTGAAGCGCAATCCCTATTTCACTCAGGCCAATGACGGTGCCGGAGCCTGCATTGATGAAGTGGTATTCGCGTGTACACCGACGAGAATGCTATGGTGCTGGCCTTGCAGAACGGCGAGGTCGATGTCTGTGCCAACTTCCTCAGCGCATCTTCTATTTCTCAGCTGCAGAGCAACTCCAACTATCAGATCGAATCTGTTGGCTCCCTTGGTTATACGCTCTCACCTTCTCTCAGTCCAACGAACTGCTGCAGGATGTGAATGTTCGTAAGGCCCCTGGCCGCCAGCTGCGACCGTGAGGCTCTGGTAAACGTGGCCATGTCCGGCGCTGCAACGCCGATGTACACGCCTATCAGCCCCGTTTACAGTGACTTTACCGCTTCCAACATCCGTCAGCCTGAGTTTGATACCGCTGCTGCCGCCTCCATTTTGGAGAACGCCGGTTATGTGGATACCAACGGCGACGGCATCCGTGAAAGCGCCGATGGCAAGCCTCTGAGCTTCACCATTACCTACAAAGGGCACGATGGCCAATGTGGACGGCGTCATGTCCATTCTGTCCTCTGACTTTGCCAAGGCCGGCGTGGAATTGAAGCTGCAGCCTGTGGACGCCGCAACTTTCTCTGCCAACGTGACTCAGGGCCACAAGTATGACATCAGCTACAGCAGCTGGGGAACCATCGACGATGTGGATACCACCCTGCTGACGGTCTTCGGCATCGGCCAGACTCTGAACTTCATGGAGTTCAACAGCCAGGAGCAGGAGGATCTGCTGAATGCCATGCAGAGCGAAACCGACTACAACAAGCGTGTGGAGCTGCTGAACCAATGGCAGTCGTGGTTTGTGGAGAACCTGCCCTGTTGCCACCTGTTCAGTGCCCAACAACACCTATGCCGCTGACACCACCAACTTCACCGGCTGGCACCTGTCCCCGGCAATAGCGCGTTCCTGGCCTGCGCCAACTTTGTCAACGTCCATGCGAAATAAAGCACCCCTGCTGATTCGTATGTAATGGTTGCATGGAGAGAGGGGGGCTCCTGCGGGAGCCCCCCTCTTTAAAAAAGATTATGAAGAAAGGTGTTTGAACTGATGAACTTTGTACAAAAACCTGCTTATAAGGGTTATAAGGCTTATGAATATCTGGAAGAGGGCAAGGACTATCCAAAGATCGAATGGGCACAGTGGGACTGGGCCGGACGCCATGTTGTAGAGCTGGAGCCGGATCAGGAAGCCATGGTGCAAGGAGATCCTGAAGAAGCATCCTTACATCAGCCTTCACGATCACCCTACATTTTACCCAAAGGATATGTCCAGCATTGACCACATTTATGATTCCATGCGGCAGGGCCGCGCTATCTGCGGTTATGAAGCACTGTCCTATTCCAATATTGACTGCATCTTCGACAATATGATGGACGGTGTGAATATCATCTCCAGTCCCGGCGGCTGGAAGTGGATCGACATTATTCATGATCCGGGTATGCGGCTGTGCGACCTTGCGCATCAGGATTTTTCTGATCCAGTGCAAGACGGTTGATGACATTTTGCTGCCAAGAAGGCTGGCAAGATCGCCTGGGTGCCTTGCATTGAGGGCGCAGCTCCCATTGAAAATGAAGTGGATCGCATCGATATCCTCTACGGTCTGGGCGTCCGTCAGTTGGGCGTGACCTATTCTGAGAGGAACGCTTTGGGTAATGGCATGAAGGAGGATCACGACGGTGGCTTGACCATGTTCGGCAAGCAGTGCGTGGAGCGGATGAACAAGGTGGGTATGCTTATTGATGTGTCCCACTGTGGCCAGCAAACAGCCTATGACGCAGTCATGTATTCCAAGAAACCCATTATCATGAGCCACGTGGGCGCCAGGGCGTATGGGACATTAAGCGTATGGCCGGCGATGATCTCATTAAAGCCATCGGTTCCAAAGGGGCGGCGTGGTCGGTATTGAATCTGCCCCCCACACAACCATGTCCAAAACCAAGATGACCCATGATTTGGACAGCGTGATGGAGCACTTCGAGTATGTGAAGAACCTGATCGGCATCGACCACGTTGGTTTTGGCGTGGACTGCCTGTACGGCGACCATGTGGGCGTACACCACGCCTTTGCCGCCGCCCTGTCTACAGCGGAAACTGCGAATACCTCTTACGAGGAAGTGCCCTTCGTCTGGGGCCTGGAGAATCCCACAGAAGCCAGCTGGAACATCATCCGCTGGCTGGTAAAGCACAATTACAGCGAAGAGGACATCGGCAAAGGTCATCGGCGGCAACGCCATCCGGGTGCTGCGGGAAGTCTGGGCCCTGACCGTTCTGCTGAACAGGAGCAAATTGTATGGAATTTCAACTGAAGAAAGGGGTATCGCCCCTATGAGGCGTATCAGTATCTTGAGCCGGGAAGGGATTTTAAGGTCATTGACTGGGCGGACTGGGACTGGGCCGGCCAGGGAAACATCCCCCCTGAATCCGGAAGAAGATCCGGTGCAGGGGGAACTGCTGGAAAGGACGCCCTACGTCAGCCCTCCACGATCATCCGGACTTTACCACACGGGATATGTCCACCTGTGAACCGCTGTTTGACGCCATGCGGACTGGCCTGGATCGCTGCGGATATGAGGCGCTGGCCTATTCCAACATCGACTGTATCTTCGATAATATGATGGACGGCACCAACATTATTTCCAGTCTAACGGTTGGAAGTGGATCGACATCATTCATGATCTGGGGATGCGGCTGTGTGACCTGGCCCATCAGGATTTTATTGTCCATTGTAAAACCGTGGACGATATCTTTGCCGCAAAAAAAGAGGGCAAGATCGCCATGGTGTTTGTGATCGAGGGAGCTGCTCCCATTGAAAACGAGGTGGACCGCATTGACATCCTGTATGGATTGGGCGTCCGCCAACTGGGCGTGACTTATTCCGAGAGCAATGCATTGGGGAGCGGCTGCAAGGAGGACCACGACGGCGGGCTGACCATGTTCGGCAAACAGCAATGTGTGGGCGAATGAAGAAAGTGGGTATGCTTATTGATGTGTCCCCACTGCGGTTCTCAGACCGCTTATGACGCGGTGGTCCATTCCACCAAGCCCATTATTATGAGCCATACCGGGCAAAGGGTGTTTGGAACGCAAAAGCGCCTTGCAAGCGACGAATTGATCCAAGCCATTGCTGCCAAAGGCGGTGTGGTCGGTATCGAGGCTGCCCCCCACACCACCATGTCAAAAGACCCGTATGACCCACGATATTGACAGTTACATGGAGCACTTCGAATATGTAAAGGATCTGGTGGGCATCGACCATGTGGGATTCGGCGTGGACTGTATGTACGGCGACCACGTGGGTCTGCATCACGCTTTTGCCGCAGCCCTGTCTACCGGGATACTTCCAAAACCACGGTGCCTTATCAGGAGGTTCCCTTTGTGAAGTATCTGGAAAATCCGACTGAGGCAAGCTGGAATATTCCCAGATGGCTCATCAAACACGGTTATACGGATGAGGAAATTATCAAGGTGCTGGGCGGCAATGCCATCCGAGTGCTGCGAGAAGTCTGGTCCTAATTAAAAACAGAAAGGAAACCATGCAATGGAGTACAAAATGAAGCCTGCCTATAAAGGCTACAAAGCATATGAGTATCTGGAGGAGGGAAAGGATTTCCCCAAATTTGAGTGGGCCGACTGGGACTGGGCCGGCCGCCATGTAGTAGAGCTGGAACCGGAGCAGGAGGCTCGTGTTGCGGAGCTGCTGGCAAAATATCCCTATGTCAGTGTCCATGATCATCCGACTCTGTTCCCGAAGGACGTTACCAGCAAGCAGAATATCGACAATGTGATGCGCAACGGCCGGGAGATGACCGCTTATGAAGCACTGGCCTATTCAAATATCGACTGCGTATTCGATAACCAGCTGGACGGTGTGAATATCATCTCCAGTCCCGGCGGCTGGAAGTGGATCGACATCATTCACGATCTGGGTATGCGGCTGTGCGATCTGGCTCATCAGGATTTTATTATCCATTGTAAGACCGTGGATGACATTTTTGCCGCCAAGAAGGCCGGAAAGATCGCCATGGTATTTGTGGTGGAGGGAGCCGCTCCTATTGAAAACGAGGTAGACCGCATCGATATTCTCTACGGCGGGCGTCCGCCAGCTGGGTGTGACCTATTCCGAAAGCAATGCGCTGGGCAACGGCTGCAAGGGAGGTCCATGACGGCGGCCTGACCATGTTCGGCAAGCAGTGCGTAGAGCGAATGAACAAGGTGGGTATGCTCATTGACGTATCCCACTGCGGCCCCTCAGACTGCTTATGATGCGATCACCTATTCCAAGAAGCCGATCATTATGAGCCATGTGGGTGCAAAAGGCGTGTGGAACACCAAGCGGATGGCCAGCGATGAGATGATTCAGGCCGTTGCTGCCAAGGGCGGCGTGGTCGGCATTGAAGCCGCTCCCCACCACCACTATGTCCAAAACCAAGATGACCCCGATCTGGACAGCTTTATGGAGCACTTTGAATATGTGAAAAACATGGTGGGCATCGACCATGTGGGCTTTGGCGTGGATTGCCTGTACGGTGATCACGTGGGCGTGCATCATGCCTTTGCACAGGCACTGTCCATCGCCGCTACCTCCAAGACCGGTGCGGAGTATGAAGAGGTCCCTTATGTGAAGTATCTGGAGAACCCCACCGAATCCAGCTGGAACATTATCCGCTGGCTGGTAAAGCACAACTACAGCGATGAGGATATTGCCAAGGTCATCGGCGGTAACGCCATCCGGGTGCTGCAGGAAGTCTGGGCCTGATGCAAAAACGGATGCAGGCAGCAGACTGTTTTAGAAATATCCGAATCGATCATTTCCACGTTGACCGCTATTCGTGTGTCTACCATAAGGAATCGAAATTGATAAAATGCTAACCTGAAAGCTGCAAGTCGCTTTATTGATCAAATCGGCGGCAATATACCTAATGAGGTATATTGCCGCCGATATGCTCTGAACGCAATTCATGTTGTCCTTGTGCGTGGATAACTTATGCCGCACCGTCTCTTTTTATCTTGTAGGAAGCCTTCCCTTATCCCGGTCACAGGGCCTGTGGGCGGGACTCCAGCAACGCTCACGGGCGCAGGAGCGGACCGTCTCCTCTTCGTCGTAGGGGATCTTCTTCCCCTGCACCAGCTGGTAGCCCTCCCGGCCCTTGCCGCATAGCAGCAGCATATCGCCGGGACGCATCTGCTCCAGCGCATAGCGCACCGCCTCCCGGCGATCCACGATGCCCACATGGGGGCAGCTACCGGGGCCGAAGCAGGTGGCAATGTCGCAATGACCTCCGCCGGGTCGTCCCGATCCGGGTCGTCGGTGGTAATAATGGCCAAATCGGCTCCCTTGGCCACTGCCTCCCCAGCTGGTGGCGGCGCACTCTGGTGCGGCCGCCGGTGCCGAACACGGCGATGATGCGAGCCGGATCGTAGCTGCGGGCCGTTTGCAGCAGGGCGTTCATGCTGATGGAGTTATGGGCAAAATCCAGCACCACGGTACATCCCGGCATCACATCCGGCAGCACCTCGAACCGGCCCGGCACCGTCACATAGCTGAGGGCCTCCGCCAACTCGCAGGTGCGGTCCGTATAACGCCCCACCAGTGCCACCACCGCCAGAGCGTTGTAGACGTTGTACTCCCCGGCATCCGAATGTGGTAGGTGGTGCCGGCCGCCGTGAACTCCATACCGAACAGGTCCCCGGCCTTCAGGATGTTCACTCTCTCCGCCCGGAGCATCCGCCGGACGGTGAATGGCATAGGTGCTCTTTCGCAGGGACTGCCCGCCATCATGTACTCCGCCTCCGGGTCGTCGGCGTTGAAGATGCCGTGGCGGCACTGGGCGAACAGCCGCTTCTTGCTGTCCCGGTAGTGGGCATAGTCCGGGTGCTCCTCGGTGCCGATGTGGTCCGGGGGGAGGTTGGTGAACACCGCCGTATCGAAGGTGATGCCGTCCACCCGGTGGCGGGCCAGCGCCTGAGAGGACACCTCCATCACCACATACCGGACGCCCTCGTCCCGCATGGCCCGAAACAGCCGCATCAGCTCGTAGCTCTCCGGTGTGGTATTGCTGGTTCCCACGTGCTTCCCGGCGTAGGCGGCCCCGTTGGAGCCGATGACGCCGCAGGCCAGGCCCATGCGGTTCATGACGGAGCAGGCCGTCTCCGCCACGGTGGTCTTGCCCTTGGTACCGGTGACGCCGATGATGGTCACATCCCGCTGGGGAAAGCCGAAAAACGCCGCCGAGATCTGCGCCAGCGCCTGACGGGCATCCGATACCCGCACCACGTCCGCATCCTCCGGCACGTCCAGCGTCCCCTCGCTGACGAAACAGCGGCGGCAGCCCTGTGCATAGGCCGCCGGCGCAAAGTCCTCTCCGTTGGAACGGGCGCCCCTGCAGACAGAAAACAGGCTCCCCGGTCTGCGCCTTCCGGGAGTCGTAGGTCAACGCCGTGATCTCCTCTTCTCCGCAGCCGCCGGATAGTAACTGCACGCCGGAGCGCTCCAGCAGGTCCTTTATCTTCATGGGAAGGTCCCCCTTTATACAAGATAGGCGGCAGGACAAGACATCCCGCCGCCTATATTATACCAATAATTGTGCCGGATGCAACCCTCTCCGGCGCAGAAAAATCCGGCCTTAGCGCCAGACCTCACCGAAGAAGAACAGCGCCACCGTGCCGGGACCCACATGGCCACCGGTGACCGGCTCATAGCATACCGACAGGATCTCACCGGTCTGACCGGCATCCCGCAGCGTTTGGCCTGCAGCCGCAGCGCCCCGTCCGGACAGTCGGCATGGGCGATGCCCACCGTCCGGGTGCCGTCCACAGCGTACTCCCCTTGTACAACTCCGCCAGCGTCTCCATGGCCTTCAGCTGACCACGAACCTTGCTGTGCTGGATGATGTGGCCCTCCGGATCGGACTGAAGGATGGGCTTGATCTTCAGCAGAGAGCCCGCTACCTGCGCCGCAGCGCTGATGCGGCCGCCCCTGGCGCAGATACTTCAGGTCGTCCACCATGAAGAACTGGCGCATCCGCCCGCAATTTTCCTCGGCCTGCCGGATGATTTCATCTGCCGTACAGCCCTTTTCCAGCATTTTGGCTGCCTCCAGCGCCACGAGGCCCTCTCCCAACGAGGCGCCGCAGGTATTCAGTACCCGGATCATGCGGTCAGGGATACTCGCCCCGCAGCTCCTCCGCCATGAGCTCGGCGCTCCAGCAGGTGCCGCTGATGCCGCCGGAGATGGCAATATACAGCACGTCGTCCCCCGTCCTTGAGGGCGCTCTCCATGGTGTCCCGGATCAGGGCCGCTCAGGCTCACCAGTGAGGTCTTGACCTCGGCGCCCTTCCGCATGGCCTCGTAGTAGTCGTGGCCCACCAACTCCGTGGGTTGGCCATCCAGCAGATACGTCAGAGGCATAGCGGTGATGTGATACTGCTCCAGCAGATGGGGCGGGATGTTGGCCGCCGTATCGGTGAAAATTCTCAGCATAGCTTTCTCTCCTTCTTATATTCGCACCCGCAGCCAGTCCGCCAGTGTGTCGAACAGCCGCTCATAGCCGGGCATGGTCAAATGGATGCCGTCTGCGGCGATGAGCCCGCATCAGCTTGTGGTCGTTGAGGAACTCCTCCCGCACCGGGATCAGGGGCAGGTCTTCGGCATAGGCCAGTTGGGTCACCGCATCGGAGTACATCTCCTGATGCCGGTAGATCATCTGCACATCCCCAGCCAGTCCATGATCCGCTCCTTCCGCAGTCCGTCCCGGCAGATGAAGGCCAGATACCGGGTGGCGTCAATGGGCGGCAGACTCATGAGCACCGGCTGGATGCCCTTCCCGCAGCATGGTCACCGTGTGACGGGCTTCTCCCGAAAGGCAGACAACTCTGTCCGGGGATGATGGTTCCCCGCCGGGTCTGCGTCGATGGCCGCCCAGTCGTAGTCACTGTCGTTGCCGCCGTAAGCCACCAGTGCATAGTCGGCCTCCAGACCCCGGTCCAGATCGTGCTGCACCAGCGACTCGCCCCTTGGAGATGGTGGCTCCCATTTTGGAGCGGTTCACCACCTGCGTCCGGCGCTCCGGATAGCGCTGCAGTACCTCGTCGTAATGGAAATGATAGTGATACCCCTCATCCGGCATGGTGGCCTTCAATAAGGAATCACCATAAATATACACCTGCTTGGGCATAATAGCAAGCCCCTATCTTTCTTTTTTTCTAATATAGCATATTAGATTCGAGAAGTCAACAGGTTACCTGCTATTTACCCTTGCAAATAACAAGTTTTTCTGATATTATATAGTAGTTATATCAAGGCTGTTAAAAAAACAGCCGACTTCCAATGCCGGTGCGCCGATGCACAGAGGTGCGCCATGTCATACGATAAGGAACTCATCATTCATAAGCTGGAGCGCTGGGACCGGTTCATCACCAATTACCATCTGCCGGACTGGGATTCCATCCCCGATCTGGGGCTGTATATGGACCAGGTGGTAGTGCTGCTGGCCCAGTATCTGAACTTCATCCGGCCATGCCCGGCGGCAAGGAAAGCTTTGTCACCTCCTCCACCATCAACAACTATGTGCGGCTGAAGATCATGCCCGCCCCGGTAAAGCGGAAATACTTCCGGGTCCACATCGCCTATCTCATCATGATCCTGACCATGAAGCAGAGCATCAGCATCAGCGACGTGCAGAAAATTTTGCCCGCCGACAGCAGCGAGGACTGCGTGCGGTCGGTATACGAGCCTACTCCGAAAAATTCCGGCAGCTGGCCCTGTTCTTCAACCAGCAGGTCCAAAGCGCCGCCACCGACATCCCCCCTCCGGGAACGAGGAGGGGGCCGTGGGCGCGGCTGGTCATCAGTGCGGACTCATCGCCGGGTTCTCCAAAATTCTGGCGGAAAAGCTGATCCGCCTGTGCGACGCCGATACGGAGGCCGTTCTGGCCGCCGAGCAGCCCCATGGGTAACGCCGTCTGTCCCGCCCGCCGCCTGACGGAGGCGGATGCAGCTGCAGGTCTGTGCGCTGATGCAGGGCAATCCCCTGTTCTACCGGTATCACCGCCGCAACCCACGCTGGAGAGCATCCGGACCGATATGACCGCCCTGCCGCCGGGGAAAAGCTATGGAAGATAAGTGGTTCGTGGGCTTTTACGACGGGGACTGCCATGATTGCCGTGATGGATCTGATCTTGAACTATCCCGCCGCCGACACCGCCTTCATCGGCCTGTTCATGACGGCTCATGACCGTCAGGGCTGCGGACTGGCAGCCGCATCCTCCGGGACTGCATGGCCCGGCTGTCTGCCGCCGGGTATCACCGGCTGCGACTGGCGGTGGATGAGGGCAATCCTCAGAGCCTGGCCTTCTGGACCAAGAACGGCTTCACCCTCACCGGTGAGGTCCACCCCAATGATTTTCCGCCTATCTCCCTATGGAACGCAGTATTTGAAGCAGCAAAGCCCTCCGGCCAATGCCGGAGAGGGCTCTTTATTGCAGCATCTGCCCCACCACGCAGCGGCCGTCGGACCAGACAGCGCGGTGATGTTGTGGCGGTGGAGCATATATATGGCCCGCTCGAACCGCTCCCGCACCGTCAGGGGATGGCTGGCCTCCGTGAAGTCACCGTCATCCACCACGATGGCGTGGAGCCGATTGCCTGGGGGCGAAGCCGTCCCCGTCCCGAAATAACGGTGGCCTGAGCTGGTAGCCAGATAGTAGGCCTCCGGCACCGTCAGTCCTCGGACCAGTCGGTCTCGATGCGCTTGATCTTGGAGGCGGATGCTCATGGTAGCCAGGACCATACATGGGCAGGCAGGCGCCGCCGGCAATGTCGGACAGCGTCACCCAGATGCCCTGCTGGAGCATCTCCCGCACCGCCGACACGCCGCTGCACAGATTGATGTTGGAACCGGCGCGGTGAGCCACCACCAGCCCCCAGCCCGGCGCATGGCGTCGCACTCCCGCCGGTCGGGTGTACACAGTGGGCCATGATGGTGTGCTCCTTCCACAGGCCGTACTTATCATAGGTCTCCCAGTACTGCTGGCAGTCCGGGTGCAGCTCCTTTACCCACTGGATCTCCCCAGATTCTCCGACAGGTGAGACTGGACATACAGCCCCTTCTCCTGCGCCAGACGGCCCAGCGCCGCCATCAGCTCATCGGTGCAGCTGGGGGTGAAGGGGGGGTCAGAATGGGCTTGACGTGGTCGAAATGACATCCCTCCAGCCAGCGGAGCGTCTCCCGCACGGACTCCTCCGTGGTCTCCTGCAGCTTGCCGGGCAGGCCGTTGCGGTCCATGTTGACCTTGCCCACATAGCCGGTGACGCCGGCGCGCTCCAGCTCGTCCATGAGGACAAGGGTAGCCTCGGTGTGGAGGGAGGAGAACATACAGACGCGGGTGGTGCCGTTGGTGATCAGGTCTGTAGCCAGCCGGCGGTAGACGCGGCGGGCATAGTCCAGGTCGGCGAACCGGGCCTCGGTGGGAAAGGCGTAGGTGTTGAGCCAGTCCAGCAGAGGCAGGTCCATGCCCATGCCCAGCATGGGGTACTGGGGGGCGCGTGGAGGTGCAGATCCGCGAAGGACTGCATCACCAGCGCCTGACCGTAATCCACCAGCGGCGCCGTAGCATATTCCAGCGGCAGCCGGTCATAGAACGCCGCGGATCACGCCGTCCTCCAGCACCAGATAGCCCTGCTCCGTGATCTGCAGCTCCCCAGCGCCGGGGCCTGCACGATGTTTCCCTTCAAAACCTGCACCATATCCGTTTCCTTCCTTTCCGCAAAAAATAGGCACCCCGCCGCTTTTCCGGCAGAGCACCCATAGCAGGGCCGTGGGCGGCCCCGTAGAAACGCCTTGCACCATTTCCCGCAAGGCTATATGAGCTTCCCTATCACGGGCCGCAGCCCGTTTTTTCTGTTCAGCCGTTCAGGACACCTGACTGCTCTCACTCTCCCAGTTATACGGTGCCTCTCCCTGTGCCAGCATAGCCTGATGCTCTTCGGCTGGCAGGAGCAGGTCGTCTACCTGTATATCGCCCACTTCCACGATCTCATAGCTGTCCGCATCGTTCTCCAGCAGCTGCTCTCCAAGGCCGGGGAGCGCCTACCCCTTTCTCCCTCCGGTTTTTCACACCGGGCAGCAACGGACCTGCACTCTATGGTGTTTTTACCATATATCCCTTCTCTTTGCAAGGGTGGATTTGTTTATATTTCCGCCGGCGCCTGGCTCTCACCGGAAAAAATTTCCCGCCGTGGTTGAAAACTTCACAATTTCCGTTTAAGATAAAACCAGTCTCTCTCGGAGACAACTACAAGCGAGGTATTTCTATGAAAACGATCGGCAACATCCTCTGGTCTGTGGTGCGTCACCATTGTGGGCATCCCTGTGGGCCTTCAGTGCTTCAAATTCGCCTCTCTGGCCTTTTTTTCCCCCTTCGGCAAGGAGGTAGTCTACGGCGGCGGGGGCTTCTCACTGCTGGTGAACATTCTCTGGCTGCTGTTCTCCGGAATGGAGATGGCCTTGGGCTATGTCATTCTGGGATGCCTGTGGTGCGTCACCATTGTCGGGATCCCGGTGGGCCTCCAGTGCTTCAAAATGGCCCGTCTGGCCCTGATGCCCTTTGGGGCGTCGGTTGTGTAACTTTTTGTTGCCATGATCCCCACTTTTCTATGAAAAACACTTGCATTGTACCACTCGTTGTGCTATGATTCTTCCACGGATCGGAGCACTTCGATCTTAGGGAGCTGCGCCTGTTTCAGCGCAGCAATCGCAATTTACAGGAGGCAATTTATCATGTGCTGGAATGAGCTGGTGCCGGAGCACACCTCCCGTGCGCTGAACCGGGAGTTTGAGGACAAGCTGGCGATCACCGTCATGCGGCGGTGCATCTCCAAGCTGTTCCTGCCGGTGCCCGTCACCACCGCACTGGCGGTGCTCCGCTCCGTAAAGTACATCCGGGAGGGGCTTTCGGCACTGTGGCACGGCCGGCTGTCCGTCGCCGTGCTGGATGCCACCGCCGTCACCGTGTCCATGGTGCGGGGCGATTTTGCCACCGCAGGTTCGGTGATGTTCATGCTGCGGCTGGGGGAAATTCTGGAGGAGTGGACCCACAAGAAGTCCGTGGCCGACCTCGCCTCCGCCATGAGCCTACGGGTAGAAAACGTCTGGCTGCAGGTAGACGGCGCCGAGGTGCTGACGAAGGTCACCGACGTGAAGCCGGGCGATCGCATCGTGATCCGCACCGGCGGCATGATCCCGCTGGATGGCCGGGTGGTGGAAGGAGAGGCCATGGTGAACCAGTCCTCTCTCACCGGAGAATCCATGCCGGTGGCGAAGCATCCCGGCAGCCCGTTTATGCCGGAACGGTGGCCGAGGAGGGCGAGTGCGTCATCTCCGTGGAGAAATCCTCCGGCAGTGGGCGGTATGACCGGGTGGTTCGGATGATCGAGGAATCGGAAAAGCTGAAATCCACCGCCGAGGACAAGGCCTCCCGCATGGCGGACAGACTGGTACCCTATACCCTGGGCGGCACGGCTGTGACCTATCTGCTGACCCGCGATGTCACCAAGATGCTCTCGGTGCTGATGGTGGACTTCTCCTGCGCGCTGAAGCTGGCGATCCCCGTTGCGGTGCTGTCCGCCATGCGGGAGAGCAGCGGCCATCACATTTCTGTCAAGGGCGGGCGCTTTTTGGAGGCGGTGGCCAAGGCGGACACCATTGTGTTCGACAAGACCGGCACACTGACCTATGCGACACCCACCGTGGCGGCGGTCATCCCCTTCGGCGGACACGATGAGGCGGAAATGCTGCGGCTTGCCGCCTGTCTGGAGGAGCATTACCCACACTCCATGGCCAACGCCGTGGTGGAGGAGGCGAAGCGGCGGCCTTACCCATGAGGAATACCACTCGCAGGTGCAGTATGTGGTGGCCCACGGCATTTCCAGCATGGTGGAGGGTAAAAAGGTCATCATCGGCAGTGCGCACTTCGTCTTTGAGGACGAGGGCTGCCGTATCCCGGCGGGAGAGCAGGCGAAATATGACGCGCTGCCCGCCGCGTACTCCCATCTGTATCTCTGCATCGACGGGGAGCTGGCGGCGGTAATCTGCATCCACGATCCCCTGCGCCGGGAGGCACGGGAGGCGGTAAGCGCTGCACGAGAGCGGCTTTACCAACGTGGTGATGATGACCGGCGACAACCGCCGCACAGCGGAGACCGTTGCCGCCGAGGTGGGCGTGGACGCTGTTTACGCAGAGGTCCTACCGGAGGACAAGGCCGCCTTTATCCGTCAGGAAAAGGAAAAGGGACACACCGTTATCATGGTGGGGGACGGCGTCAATGATTCTCCCGCCCTCTCCGAGGCGGACGCCGGCATCGCCATCTCCACCGTACGGCAGCCAGCGGACCCCCACTGCCCAGTGGACGGCCACGGCGGCGGGGTGCTGCATTCTGGGGGCCCAGGCGGAGGGACCGTATATCACCCATGTGACCCGGGGACGCATCGTGGATCTGGGGGTGACGGACATGACCAACATGGGCGCGGCCATGGCACCGGCGGCCTTCGACACCCTGCAGGCGGTGTTCCGGGACACCGGCACCGTACCCGGGGACTATGACCTGATCCTCACCGGCGACCTGGCGATGTGGGCAGCCGCATCGTGCTGGAGCTGTTCGCCCGGGAAGGCGTGGCGCTGGAGAATTACACCGACTGCGGACTGGTGCTCTATGACCGGAAGAGACAGGATATGCACGCCGGCGGCAGCGGATGCGGCTGCTCTGCGGCGGTGCTCTGCGGCTATCTGCTGCCGGAGATGCGCCGGGGCCGGTGGCGGCGGGTGCTGTTCGCCCCCACCGGGGCCCTGCTGAGCCCCACCAGTTCATTTCAAGGGGAGAGCGTACCGGGCATCTGCCACGCGGTGGTGCTGGACCGGACGAAGGAGGATGCGTGATGGAGTATCTCAATGCCTTTCTCTGCGGCGGGCTGCTGTGCGCCGTGGGCCAGATCATTCTGGACAAGACAAGCCTGACCCCGGCCCGTATTCTGACGGGTTATGTGGTGGCAGGTGTGCTGCTGCAGGCTGTGGGTGTGTATCAGTATATCGTGGACTGGGGCGGGGCGGGAGCCACCGTGCCGCTGACGGGCTTTGGCTACTCCCTGGCGAAGGGCGTGGCCAAAGCGGTGGCGGAGGAGGGCCTGCGGGGTGTGCTCACCGGCGGATTGACCGCCACCTCCGGCGGCATCGCCGCGGCGGTGGTGTTTTCCCTGTTGGCGGCGCTGCTGGTGCGGCCCAAAGAAAAACGTTGACAAATACCCGGTGGGGGTATATAATGCGACCGTGATCAAAAATACCCCCAGGAGGTATACGACTGTGGAAAATACTTGTTGCTGCTGCCAGGGAAAGACCAAGCACCGCACGCCAGAGGAGCAGAAAAAACTCCTGAACCGCCTGTGCCGCATTGAAGGGCAGGTGCGGGGCCTGCAGGAGATGCTGCAGAAGGACGCCTACTGTCCCGACATTCTGATACAGGTATCCGCCGTGGGCGCGGCACTGAACAGCTTTAGTAAAGAGCTGCTGGCTACCCACATCCGCACCTGCGTGGCGGATGGTATCCGACAGGGGGACGACGAGGTCATCGACGAGCTGGTGATCACGCTGCAAAAGCTGATGAAATAAGGAGATGGCAGTATGACAGAGAAATTCGTCATCACCGGCATGACCTGCGCCGCCTGCGCCGCCCATGTGGAAAGGGCCGCAGCTTCGGTGCCCGGCGTACACAGCGCGTCGGTAAATCTGATGCTGGGCTCCCTTGGTGTGCGACAGGGACGAAAATGTGGACCCCGCCGCCATTGTGGCCGCCGTGACGGCGGCGGGCTACGGCGCGGCGCCGGAGAGCGAGGCCCGGCGGGACCTGCACGCGGAGCAGGACGCGGCGGTAAGGCCATGGGCCGCCGGCTGCTGTGGTCGGTGGTGTGTCTGGTGCCGCTGTTTTACCTGAGCATGGGGCACATGATGGGGCTGCCGGTGCCCATGTTCATGCACACACAGCCCTTGCTGTCGGCCTTTGTGCTGCTGGCGCTGACGGTGCCCATACTGATTTTGAACCGCAGTTATTTTCACCGTGGCTTCTCCCGGCTGGTCAAGCTTGGCCCCAATATGGACTCGCTGGTGGCGCGTCGGCGCGGCTGGCGGGGGTGTACAGCCTCATTGAAATGGGTCTGCTGGCGGCGGGACAGGTCACGGGTATGCCGGACCTGTACTTCGAGTCGGCGGGCATGATATTGGCGCTGGTGACGGTGGGTAAGTATCTGGAGGAGCGCTCCAACGGGCAAGACGACCGGGGCCATCTCACCGCCCTGCTGGCGCTGGCGCCGGAGAGTGCCGTGGTGCGCCGTGAGACGGCAAGGAGCTCACCGTCCCCACCGGAGGAGATCGTGGCCGGGTGACACCGTCATCGTCCGTCGGCGGCCGCATCCCCGTGGACGGTGTCATCACCGACGGCCACGCCGCCGTAGACGAGTCCGCCATCACCGGTGAGAGCCTGCCGGTGGGAGAAGGTGGGCGGCGACGCCGTCACCTCTGCCACTGTCACCACCGGCGGCTATCTGGAGCTGACGGCGGACCCGTGGGCGGCGACACCACCCTGTCCCAGATCATTCAGCTGATGGAGCAGGCCGCCTCCGGCAAGGCACCTATCAGCCGGCTGGCAGATAAGATCAGTGCCATCTTCGTGCCGACGGTCATCTTCCATCTCCCTGACGGCGGCCCTGCTGTGGGCTTCGTGGGCGGCATGGGTGTGCGCTTCTGCCTGTCCATCGCCATCGCCGTGTTGGTGATCTCCTGCCCCTGCGCTCTGGGCCTGGCCACCCCTGTGGCCATCATGGTGGGCACGGGCAGGCCGCCCAGCAGGGCATCCTCATCAAGTCCGCCGAAAGTCTGGAGCTGCTGCACAAGGGTTGCAGACGGTGGTGCTGGATAAGACCGGCACCGTCACCATGGGCCAACCCCTTGTCACGGATATCCTCTGTGCCCCGGCGTCACGGAGGAGGAGCTGCTGCGCTGGCCGCCGCGTCGCTGGAAAAAGCCTTCCGAGCACCCGCTGGCGGACGCCATTCGTGGCGGAGGAAAAAGCGCCGCCACATCCCCCCTGCCCCGTGTCCGGGCTTCCCGCTCCGTCCCCGGCGGCGGGATCCGGCCACCCTCTCCGGCGAAGCGGTGCTGGCCGGCAACCGGGCATTTATCTGGCGCAGAACGGTGTCTCGCTGGCAGCCATGGAGGCCGACGCTCACCGGCTGGCCGGAGGACGGCAAAACGCCCCTGTTCTTCGCCGAGGCGGGCGCTACTGGGTTCGTGGCCGTGGCAGATGTGGTGAAGCCCGACAGTGCCAAGGCCATTGCTGCTCTGCGGCGCATGGGCCGAGGTGGTGCTGCTCACCGGCGACAACCAGCGCACGGCGGACGCCATTGCCCGGCAGATGGGCGTCAGCCGGGTCATCGCCCAGGTGCTGCCACAGGATAAGGCCAAGTGCGTGGCCCAGCTCCAGGCAGCAGGGTCAGCGGGTGGCCATGGTGGGCGACGGCATCAACGATGCCCCGGCGCTGGCGACGGCGGATGTGGGCCTTGCCATCGGCGCGGGCACAGATGTGGCCATCGAGTCGGCTGATGTCGTGCTGATGAAGAGCAGCCTGCTGGACATCCGCCGCCATGGACCTCTCCCGTGCGGTGCTCCGGAACATTAAGCAGAACCTGTTTTGGGCGTTCTTCTACAACTCATTGGCATCCCCGTGGCCGCTGGTGTCCTGTATCCGGCCCTGCACCTGACCCTGAATCCCATGCTGGCCGCCGCCGCCATGAGCCTCAGTTCCGTGTTGCGTGGTGTCCAATGCCCTGCGTTGTTCCAGTCTCAAGGAAAGGAGGAGAATACCGTGAACAAGACCATCCATATTGACGGCATGATGTGTACCCACTGCACCGGCCGTGTGGAAAGGCCCTCAATGACCTGCCCGGCGTAGAGGCCACCGTGGATCTGACTCCAAGTCCGCCGCCGTCACCTGCACCCCCCGACGTGTCCGATGACACCCTGCGTCAGGCCGTGGAGGACGCCGGCTACCACGTTACCGGCATCCGGTAATTGCCGCCTCCCACCACGGGGCTTTCCTCCCGGGAGGACGCCCCATCCCATGGCATTTTCCCAAGAAAGAGCACCCCTGTGAAGGTCATTTCCTTCACAGGATGCTCTTTTTTAGTTCTGTTATCCGTTGTTCTGCTGAACCACATAGAGAAGTAGTACCCGCCGTGATGCCGTCCGTCAGCAGCCCCGTGTAGGCGCTGCTGAGCCGGCTGCTCTGGCTGGTAAAATACAAGGCATACATACCCTGTCTCCAGCAGCAGACGCTCGGCATCCTCCAAATAGGCGTCCCTGTACCTACCTCGCCGCAGTCCGCCGCCACACCCATCAGCATATCGTAGGCGTGGAGTAGAAGAACTCCCCCTCCTGCTGCCGCTGGCCCACTGCCGCAGCAGGCCCATGGCGTCGTTGCGGTCGCTTTTCAGCGTCACCATGGCGATGGTAAACTCGCCGCTGGCCACATCCCGCTGTACCTCGCCGGTAACGCCCCTTCAGCGTCACCACAAGGCCCAGCTGATCCCGCCACGTATCCCGCAGCAGCTGGGCGAGCTTGGCGTTGATGTCGTTCTCCTCGTACAGCAGCGTCACCTGCCCCAATCCCGCCAGACTGCTGGGTCCGTCAGACCGGCCTGCTGCATCAGCTCCGCCGCCTCTCACGGGCAGCCGTCAGCGCCTCTGTCGTTGTTCATGAGGTCGCCGCTCTCCGTGCGGAAGTCTCCGCCCATGGTGTTCCGTATCCCTCCGGGAATCAGTCCGGTCGCCGGAGTCACCAGACGGCTCTCTGTCAGCGCCGCCAAGGCGTTCCGGTCGATGACCAGCGACATGGCCTGCCGCAGCTCTCGCTGGCCAGGCTCTGTGCCATCTGGTTCACCAGCAGCGTCATCACCTGAGGATAGCTGTCCGGTGTCCATGTCTCCGGCTCATCCGCCAGCTCCTCTTGGGACAGGCCCAGTACGAAATCCACCTCGTTCTTTTTTCAGCAGCTCCGTCCTCATCGCCGCATCCGTCTCGAACCGGAACACCAGCGTGCTCATTTGCAGTCGCCGCTGGTCGTAGTAGCTCTCCGGTACCGTGGCGGTCAGCAGACCGTTCTTCCATTCGCTGATGCGGTAGGCCCCGTTGGTACACAGGACCGTGGGGATCCGCCTGCCAGTCCTTCGGCTGCTCGCTGCGTACCGGCATGGTGGCCGCCGCCCGTACACACGGCGCTTTTAAAAAGTAGGCGCACCGATTGCTGAGGGTCACCACAAAGGTGTTCTCTTCCGGGGCCGACACCTGCAACTTGCTGACATCGCCGCTGCTGCGAACCTGCCGATACCCCGCCACCATATCCAGCAGAGCCGCGTGGGCGAGCCGGTGGCCGGATCCGCCAGCCGCTGCCAGGCATAAACAAAAATCCGCCGCCGTCACCTTCTGCCCGTCGGACCACTTCATGTCCCGCAGGGTGAAGGTATAGGTCTGTGTACCGTCGCTGTTGTCGGTGCAGGCATATTTCGGGCAGCCCCGGCCTCCACCTGGCTGCCGCCCTGCCCGTCGGAGGACAGCTTCATGAGATTTTCATACAAATGGCTCACCACGATGCGCTCGGAGTCCGGAGGAGGCCATGGCCGGGTCCAGGGTCCCCGGCAGTTCCGGCAGGCATACCTGCAGCGTCTGCGGCTTCCCGCCGGGTGCCGCAGCCCGCCAGCGCCGCCGCCATCACCAGCACCAGCAGCAGGCAAACGCCCGTTTCCAAATATTCATAGCCCCGCCCTCTTATTTCTCCAGCGGAACCACCGTGCCGTCCTCCTCCAGGGTGGCGGGGATGATCTGGCTGCGGGTGTTGCGGGCGATGTCGTCCAACCGCATGCGGCTGGGGGAAGTCCGACAGCAGGGTATATGCCACGCCGTGGCTGCCTGGCCCGCGCCGGTCCGGCCGATACGGTGTATGTAGTATTCATTCTCCTCCGGCACGTCGAAGTTGAAGACGGCGTCCATCGTCCACGTCGATGCCCCGGCTGGCCACGTCCGTGGCCACGAACACATGGAGCTTGCCCTCCCGGAACTGGGCCATGACCTCCTCCCGCTTGCTTCTGGGGGATATCTCCGTGGATGCACTGGGCGTCCAGCCCCGCATCTGCAAAAACTTCGTCAGCCGCTCCCGTGGAGCCCTTGGTGTTGCAGAAGCAGATGACCCGCTCCAGCCCCTGCTGGGCGCGGATGATGGCGGCAATGGCGTCCACCTTGGCGTCGGAGTCCACATCGAGGCGGTACTGCAAAATATCGGGCTTATTCTCCTGCGTGGCCTGCACCGTGATCTCCTCCGGTCCCGCTGATACATCCACGAGATGTCCATGACCTCCCGGGAGATGGTGGCGGAGAACATGCCCAGATTCTTCCGATGGGGGATCTTGTCCAGGAGCCGCGTCACGTCGTGGATGAAGCCCATGTCCAGCATCCGGTCCGCCTCATCCAGCACCACGGTGGACACCTCGTTCAGCACCACGGTCCGCCGCTTCATATGGTCGGAGAGCCGGCCCGGGGTGGCCACCACGATCTGGGGCTTCCGCTTTGAGGGCATTGATCTGCTTGCCGATGGGCTCGCCGCCATATAGGCACACCAGCCGCACCCCTCATGGCACACGGCGATCTGGCGCATTTCGTCGGTGATCTGCATGGCCAGCTCTCCCGGGTGGGGGCCAGATCACCGCCTGCACGTCCTCGCTGTCCGGGTCGATGCGCTCGATGATGGGGATGCCGAAGGCCATGGTCTTGCCGGTGCCTGTAGGGGCCCTTGGCAATGACGTCCTTCCCTGCCAGCGGGGGGATGCACCCAGCCTGTACGGGGGTACTCACCTCATATCCTTTTTGTTGTATGGCACGCATGGTCGCCTCCGACAGTCCAAAGCCTCGAAGGGTGCGCCCTGTGTAATGTCCATAGTGTTGTCCCGTTTTCGCATATTTTCAGCCATAATAGATTATACCGCTGTCAATAAGAGCGGCGCACCCTCCTGCCGGAGAATACGCCGCTCATCATCTCTTACTCCACCCGTTGGCGCTGCACCTGCTCCACCGTGTGCCGGTACTGCTCCGCCGCCCGTCTCGCTGGCTCACCCTTTCCGGAGAGCCCATCAGTTTAAAGCTCCGTCCTCCAGTCTTACGCCGTAGGGAGATGCCGCCGAAAAGTACAGCCGCTCCTCCGAAGCCGTCCCGCCGCCTTCTCGGCCAGTCCCTCATAGGCCGGGATACCGGTGAAGGAGTAAGCGCCGGTACAAAGCTCCCCCCCGACCAGCGCATCCACTTGAAGATACCCCGTCTCCATGCCGCCGGTAATGGCCAGCACATACCCGTTGCACCGGTCGTCCGGGGCCGTAAAGGGGCCTGTTGGAGGATCACCGTGGTATCGTCCCATGTGCAGTCCGGCCCGCCCTCCCCGGCGATGCGGCGGATTTCACCCTCTGCGAAGGTCATGGCCTGCTTTTCCGTCACGGATACCTCCGTCTTCTCCGGTTCTCTGCCGCCCCGGCCTATCCAGAGCAGCGCAAGCACTGCCAGCAAGGATACCGCAGCACCGCTATGTTCCTTCCCGTTTTCATGATAGAGCCTCCCTTCATCGCCTATTCGACTGCCGTCTGTTTTTCTTACTTTTACCATACCTCCACGGCAAAGTCAATAGATTCGTCCCTCGCTTTTTATGCAAAGTGCATATTTTCCGTTTCGTATCCTCCAAATGTTATAAATTATTGACAATTCATTTTCTTTACCATACAATGATCTTACCATATACCGAAACCATATCGTGTGAAAAGGAGGCCACCGTGAAGCATCGAATCCTCTATCTCTTGAGTGCACTGTGCATCCTGCTGACGGGATGCAGTGCCTTACCCGGGAACACCGGCGATGAGATCGCCTATTGGACCGGCGAGGCCCCCCTTCCATGCCGCCGTGATCCCTGGCAGCGCCCACCTGCACCGACGGCGTATTTTTACGCAGACGGTCAGGCCCTGCCCTACCGAGAGCCTTCTCCGGTACCCTGCCGGAGGGACAGCTCACCTTCCTCTGGTGCAATATGGTGGGCAGATCTTTCCTCCAGAACCAGCAGGAGGATTGGTCTGCCGAGCCCATCTCCGGCTCCATGGACGCCGTCCTGTGCCGCCTGCGTGACCCGGAGCAGCTGGATCAGGGCCGGTACGCTCTGGCGTGGCTGGAGAGCGGCCAACTGACGTGGCTGCTGCCCGACCTGCTGACCCCCCTACGGCATCTGGCGGCTGGAGGTCTCCCCCGGATTTGCAGCAAGCCATCTTCCTGACCAGGCAGGCGAATCGTCAGGGGCGCTTTCTACCGCGACGGGCGGCAGGTGGTGGATCTGGCCGTCGCCTGCGGCATAGCAGAGGATGCCTCCCTCATGCTCACCGCCCGCTGGCTGGGGAGCGGATATCTCGTGATAGCCACGGATGACGGAAGTCAGGAATCCCGCCTGACGGATGTCTATGGATACGACTGCGCCACAGAACTGGCCCGGCCGACCGTGTCCCGTGCCGCCGCCTACATCCCCAGCGGCAGGAGGACGGCCTGCAATTCTATGCCGGTGCCGCCTATGCCACCTACCGGCAGAACGGAAACCCTCTGGGTGACAAACCTCCCGCACGGGAGACCCACGACACCGGCGTCTCCGCCGATGCCCCATACCCATCTGCACCGTCGGTGAGGACATCGCCGTGGTACAGGATCAGTAACCACCAAAAGAACAGGGCAGGGCCGACAAAAAATGTCGCCTGCCCTATCCTTTTCTTATTCTGACAGCGGAACCGCCCTCCTGCGGAGGCTCTCCCTGTCATGCGTTTCCCCTTTACATTGCCTGTTCAATGGCCGCCAGCAGGTCGCCATACTCCTCGAAGGCCGGATACTGGGGATAGTCCGCCTGATCTGCTCCGTGGTGCGGAACAGGAAGCCCGCCTTGCTGGCCGGATCATCTCAGATCGTTGTAGCTGTCGCCGGAGGCGATGGTATCGTAGCCCATGGACTGGAAGGCCCGGACGGTGGTGAGCTTGGGTGACTTTGCACCGCATCCGGAAGCCGGGATCATACCGTCCTCCCCACCTCCAGCGTGTTGCACAGCAGGTGGGCCAGTTGAGCTTCTCCATCAGCGGCAGGCCGAACTTGCTCGAAGGTGTCGCTGAGGATCACCACCTGCGCCTTAGTCCGCAGCCGGTCCAGAAACTCTCTGGCTCCCGGCAGCGGGTCAATGCCGGCGGATGGTGTTCTGAATGTCCGTCAGCCCCAGTCCATGCTGGCGCAGAATGTCGATGCGCCAGCGCGATCAGCTGTCATAGTCCGGCTCTCGTCACGGGTGGTGCGCCGCAGCTCGGGATACCCTTGCCCTCCTCTGCGAAGAGCGATCCAGATCTCCGGCACCGCACCCCCTCCATATCCAAACAAACGATGTTCATAGTCCGCTCCTTTCAAGCTCCTCATGACCTCTGCCAGCACATGAGTCCAGCATCTGCTCTGTCGATGACGTCCCGATGGCGCACCGTCCGGCCCTGCAAACCGGTGAGATTCCTCGGCACCTCTGTGCCGGTGAGCCCGGTGCAGCCGCTCCATCATAGCGAACTCGTCGCCCGTCGCAGCCGCCCTCCAGCGCCCCCAGCACCGCCGCCGGGAACTTGTAGGGTGATGCCGTGGAAACGCACCACCACCCGGGCCGTCACTCCAGCCGCACCTGCTCTGCCGCCGACCACCCACCGCCGTGTGGGGGTCGCAGAGATAGTGCTGCTCCCACAGCCGACGGATGACCTCCGCCGCCCCGGCATCGTCGCAGCAGGCACAGTCGAACTCCGCCTGCAAGCGCTCAACAGCCGGGGCGACACCTGATGGTATCCCTCCGGTCCACGCTGCTCCATCAGCCCCGCCACATAGCCGCAGTCCCCCTCCGACAGCAGGTACAGCAGCCGCTCAGGTGCTGGACACCAGACTGTCCATGGAGGGCGACGTGGTCTTATAGAAGGGCCGCCGCCGGTCGTATACACCGGTGGAGATGAACCTCCGTCAGCACATCGTTGGCGTTGCTGGCGCACACCAGCCGCCCCACCGGCAGACCCATGCGCTTGGCGAAATACCCTGCCAGAATATCTCGAAAGTTGCCGGTAGGCTTTCACAAAGTGGACCTTTTCCCCCACCCGGATGCGCCCCGCCTGCACCAGATCGGCATAGGCCCGGAAGTAGTATACCTGCGGGGCCAGCCGCCCACGATGTTGATGGAGTTGGCGGAGGATAGCACCGCACCGTGAGGTCTTTCCCTTTACAGGCTGCAAAAGACATTCTTCACGCCGGTCTGCGCATCATCGAAGTTCCCCGGATGGCGCATACCCGGACGTTGCCGCCCTCCTGCGTCACCATCTGTGTGCCTCCTGCACCGGCGACACGCCCCCGGCGATAAGAACACCATGATCCGGGTGCCGGGCACATCGTGGAAACCCTCCAGCGCCGCCTTACCGGTATCGCCGGAGGTGGCGGTGGATCACCATCCCCGGCCCCTCCTGCTTGGCGGCGGCGCTCACCAGCCGGGGCAGCACCGACAGGGCCCGTCATGAAGGCTGAAAGGTGGGCCCGTGGTACGGCTCCAGCACATACCGCTCCCCACCGGCACCAGCGGCGTCAGGTCATCGCTGGCGAATTTTCCGGCATAGCTTGGCCCGCACCAGTCCGTTCATATCTGAAAGTCCGGCAGCGCACACAGAATGTCCGCCGCCATGGACGGTATCGCTTCTGCAAGGTCCCCTGCCAGGTCAAAATCCCAGCTTCCCCGGATCGCAGACATACAGTCCTCCGTCGGTGCGTGCCCTCTAAAACGGCTCTGGTCAGGGGGCCGCCGTCAGCTTTTCATCCCTCGTGCTGTGGTAGATCCATACGCTAGCAATACGTGAA